>FWPV01000610.1_pt1 | contig 111121 bp, 82 predicted proteins | sample 2228371 | NCBI WGS metagenome assembly FWPV01 (sample SAMEA103939776, study PRJEB20133) | metagenome
GTGCAACTTCAGTGATGAGCGGCTGGTTAGGCCTTACCCATATCGGACTTTCACCGATAAGAAACTACAAGCTTCGCTTGGCGCACACCCAATTACCTAATCACCACTCACCAGACGAAGCACCTCCATGCCATCAGGAAACTCTTCGGCAAACAGCCAATCCACCCGCAGCCAAAAGCCAGCGATTGTTTGGGATCGAAAGATTCCGTTTTCATCCACTGGCAGCGGAAGCCAATTGCCTTGATGGTTATATAAAAATTCTGTCGTTTGCCGATAGGGATCGATCAGCCAATATTCCTTGACGCCAAATTCGGCATAATAATTCTTCTTTTCAACATGATCCAGATGGCGACTGCTGGGCGAAACAATTTCGATAATCACATCTGGCGCACCTTCGACGTGTTGTTCCTTGATGATATGACGCCTGCCGTGGTTCACAAAAAGCAGATCTGGCTCGAATCCTGTATAATCGGAAAATCGGATAAGCGAGCGTGAGCCGAGAACGACTCCTAATTTTTTGTTCGAAACATAGCCCCGTAAGAAAAAGTACAAAAATCCAAACAACTCCTCGTGAGTATAGGAAGCAGGCGATTCCACTATCATCACTCCATCGATTAGATGCGCTTTTTGATCTTCATTAATCAGATCACAAAACTGCTCGAACGACATGCGTTCCTCGACTCGCTTGCGACTCGGAATTGGTTTCGTTAACAGGTCGCTATCCATGGCCTATATGCTCCATTAATTTAAGGCTTATTGCAGCTATATAATACTACATTTTGCTCGCAAAGTCAATAAAAAATTTTATTGCATCCAACCTTGCGAAAGTTTTGAACCTTCGCAAGGGTTGCTTACCATTGTCACTTGCAGGCAACAAAAATGTCGCCTGCTGGCAACAATTATCACATAATATAAATTGATTGCATCAGAATCAATTTTTAATATCAATGAATTATCAGCAGTATTTTGCTGCTTAAATTCTGGTACAAAAATTGATGACTTTCTTTGCGACCTCGTTTATCGCTCACATGAACTGCAGCTGCAAGAGCGACGATGATGGTTTTTATCATGTTTTGCTGAAATATTGGACGATAACTCTATTTGCTACGCGGCAGGCTTTAAGTACCATGCGCCAAAATCCAATCCAAAAACCAATAAAAATTGCATGAAAAAACTCTTATTGATCGACCAGGACCCAAAATTTATCGCTGATCTACAAGCTAAGTTCTCCCAGCGTTTTGATATTCTGCCAACGGAGAATTACGACACTGCTTGGCGACTGCTCAAAACTTTGCCCATCGATCTGGTGTTGGCTCGCCTGCCGCCGCCCAATTTCGAAAATCAGATCAAACAATTAAAGAAGCTCTTGAAAAAACTCCAGAAAAAAAAGTTCGCCCCAGTGACCCGAATTTTAACGGTTGCTGAAGGCGAATCCTGTCAGGTCGATGATTTTTTGAAATTGGGCATTGCGGCGGTGGTGGTGAATGTAGATGAGGCGGCGAGGTGGGTGAACTAATAAACAAACAAAACACAAAGAGACGAATATGCAGACCACCGAAAATGTAACCGATCGCTTGCTGGCTATTGCGGGACAATCCAAAGGCTGGCTCAAATTTCTGGGTGTTTTAATGATTATTAATGGAATCCTCACAGCAATAACGATTGTGGGAATCCTCATTGCCTGGCTCCCCATCTGGATGGGAGTGCTGCTATTTCAAGCAGGCAGCCGAGCCGATACCGCTGCACTCTCCAAAGACTCCAGCCAGTTGGTGCCAATGATGGATAGATTGCGGATCTATTTTATGATACAGGGAGTGCTGATCCTCATCGTGCTGGTGGGTTTGGTGATTGGTTTCATGGTTAGTGGTGGGGCGTTGTTTTCGATTTTTCAGGCGTTTCGGTAATAGTTTATGGAGTCTTAGCTAATAACTATTTTGAAGGAGAAGCCAATGCCAACAATTAGAATCAGAGTCCTACGAGATGGCAAGCCAGCCAGAGGGCATCGGGTGGTGTTAAGCTACAGTGGTTTAGCTGGAGGCATGTCTAATGCCGAATATACCGACTCCAATGGAATTGCCGAATTCGATGCCGATTATGGGCAGGAAGGAAAGGTGTATGTCGATGGTTCCGAAGAAGGACATTGGGGATCGTATTCGGCGACGGATGTGACGGTTCATCTTTGATTTTTTAATAGTCTTGGCCATGTCCCAAACATGATTTTTAAACGGATGAATTAATTAAATTTTATCAACGAGGAGGATTTCAAATGAAGCTAATTCTAATCAAAGATCAGAGCAAGGGGATGATGGGAAAAGTAAGTTTTGAAGTGAAGGCTGAAGTACAATTGTCAGATGAGGAGGCTAACTTAATAAAACACTATAAGCTCGACAACGAAATTCTATTCCAGAAAAAAATGGTAAGCATTTGGGGACAGGCGACAGATGTTTTGATCGATGTGCGCGTAAAAAATCTGCTTGCTGGCGAAACATACAAATGCAAATCGCTTGATGAAGTTATAAGCTATTCAGACAGCTTAAAAAGTGCCTGTGAAACCTTAAAAAACTATCTCGAAATTGCCAAATCGTTTGGTGGTAAAGAGGTTTTTGAATTTTGAATATAATCATTGATGTTTGTCCCACCTAATAGGCATATTGCAGTATTTTGGTGTGATGGGCAAGCAAAATATACTTTTTTGAATGGAAATTAAATTATATCTCTTTATTTAAGCTTTATTTTGCTTGCCCTTTTGCACAGCTTAATCCTAAAATTACGACCCATATTTATTATTTAGAAAGGATAAAATATGTCAACAATAAAGTCTGGCGATCGCTGCGCCGATTGCAAAAACTGCAAAGTCTGGACTTCGGATCATCGCAAAGCAACCTGCACGCTGTATAATGAACAGGGCTTTCATCCTGATCGGCCTGTGCCTGCTAAGTGTGTGGGGAAAGTGACGAGGAGATATTAAAAATACCACTCAAGATTATAAAAAAATAAAAAGGAAGGCGCTATGAAAATAAGGTTAAAAAAACATTCCTGTCCATCAATTTCTATTTTCTGTTTGTTATTTGGATATCTGGCTATTGGATCGTCCGCTTCTCTTTGCGTTGAATTTCCGACCTATAAAAAGTGCTTGGTCCAAAATTTGAATAAGCCCCGAAAAGATACTTCGGATATTGCAATAGGTAAGGTAAGCATTACTTATGCAGATGTGGAATTATATCAAGAGCTATCAACACCAGATCCATTTCCTTACCCATCAGGTAATGTAATCCGTCAGCTAAAAGTTGGTGACATAGTCGACCTCTTGGAAATTTATCCCAATGATAGTGAATCAAGAAAATTCACTTATAAAATCAAAACTGCTGAAGGTACTATCGGCTACATGATGGGTTACTATAAAATTATAGAATTGTATGGAGACAGAGGCGCATTGATGTCTATTCATCTATCAAGACCTTATGAATATGAAGGCGATATCAAAATGGTAGATGAGGATATTGCAAAATACAGAAATTTTATCAAACAATATCCCCAGAGCCAATACAAATTCGAGGCGCTACTAAATATCGTTGGATTGCACTTATATACCTTTCAGCTAAGACTTTCCGTAAACGAAAAGTACTCCAGATTTCAAGAGATAAAAGAAATTTATAAAACAATTTTCAAAGAGGTTATCAAGCCAGAATTGAGCGGCCAGGTCGATCGGATCTGTGATGAGATCTTGTCAAATTATGAAAAAAGGATTTTGCTGTCAAGAGACATCGATGATTTTAATATTGAATCTTTCAAATCATTATTCTTTAACACATTGATAGATAAGGTAATTCGCTCTTCAAGATAGATATGAGGCGATTCCATTTTTTGGGGGCCGATGCAATTAATAAAACATTTGTTAATCGATCTACTTATCAGATTATCTTGAGAAAAAATTTCAGCACCTCCCCGTGCCTGAATAAAAAGAAATTTTGCGGTCGCAAAGCATTCTCCAATTTAGAAAGGGCATCAAATGAAGCCAGAATTTCATTTTGAAAGATACCTCTCTGGTGTTGTGTTTCTTATTTCACTTTTGCTCAGCAATTGGAACTCGTCCTTTTCCCAAACCGTAGGGCAAAAATTTATTATGGAGATTACTCCAGAAAGCAAGAAATTCCTAGTTTTTGAGCAGACTGATGTATCCTCTACGTTGTTAGGGGTCATACGAAATGACGACACGGTAAAGGTATTACAGAAAAACCAAGATTGGATAAAAGTCACTCTGCCTTCAGGAAAATCTGGCTGGGTTAAATATTCGGCTTCGGATAAAGTGTGGGATAGTAATATCAATGGTTATGTCAACTGGACATGGCAATTTATACCCATTGGTTCAAAAAATATAAACATTCCACAGAATCAACAGATTAATAATATGCAGGACATTAATTCAAGGTTGGCAATGCTTGAAAATAGAGTAAAAGAATTAGAAGCAATTGTAATGAAACTCAGTGCAGTAACTTCATCAAGCAGTACCGCACTTTCTCCAGCTCCGAAACCAACGGAAGATGAAATCAAATCAGCCGTCACCAATCATCTCAAAAACAATGTTCCGATTACCTGGGCAGGCAATCTCATGGGCGGGAAGAATGCCCAGCTATCATTAATTCAAGTCATACAGGTTGGCAACTATAATCCCCAACAAAAATATTGGCCGATGCGCATTAAATGCGTCGGACGCTGTGAGATGAATGACATCTTTAAACAGGGGAAATGGAATTCATTTGACCGAGTGGGCGAATTTATTTTGTTTCAGGATGATTATGGCCAATGGAAGGCGCAAATGAAAGAGGGAATTTTTTAATGAACTTAACTAATAGAGTTAGAAAGGGATTAATCATGTCAACCATCCAATATGGCGATCGCTGCGCCGAATGCAAAAATTGCAAAGTCTGGACTTCGGATCATCGCAAAGCAACCTGCACGCTGTATAATGAACAGGGCTTTCATCCTGATCGGCCTGTGCCTGCCAAGTGTGTGGGGAAGGTGTCGAGAAAATATTAAAGAAGGAGTCGAGCATGCGCTACAAAAAATTAATCACAGTTATTTTGATATTGCTTGTCGCTTCCTGCGGAAAAAAACATCCCACTGAACCAGATCAACCCAACATCCCTTCTACTCCAATTACTGGAAGCGTTTCATTGCCGACCAATTGTCCCTTAATAAAATCTGATTTTCAAATACTAACTGCTGCAAAAGCTGCCAAAGTCAGCGAGCAAGGTCAATTTCAATCATCGGTTATTGAAGCGAAGAAAACTCAGATTGTCGGCGTGACAAACAAATCAGAAAATTTGATACTGTTGGGTTGTCATAATCCTGGTCAAATACAACTGGAAATATCCGCGAAGTCAACAGCCAAGGCTTTGGTTTTAATGATGCCCATGTTTTTTCTTACATCGTTAGAACAACGTCTTGAAATCTTATCACAATTAGAAATAAGAGACGATTTTTTGACGCTGGTTTCCTACATCGAGAATGTGCTGGTTAACGATCCTGAAAATTCATTGAACTATGCTGCTCATCCATTAATTTATCAACAAGCGGCCACTGTTGCTGTTTCATTACTAAAGGATTATGCAGGTGGCTTGTCGCTTGCGAAGCGTGTTACGCCTTTAGAAAATCCCTGGATCGAAGATGGCCCAGGTAGCAAAATTGTTTTCCAGAATCCAAAATGTGTCTATTATGCCAGTTCCATAAAGCGAAGCGATGATAACAAGCAAATCGAATTGTTAGTAATAGATGCCAAGTCTTCGTTATGGTCATATCAATTCGCCTGGCCGCCAGTTTATTGGACCCCACCAGTTGCAACTTCCACTGAAAACGAATTGGGAGATGGGAATTTCAATATCTATCTCACCAAGGGTTTTGATTTCGAAAATTTATCCTCATTTTTCGAATGGAATTCACCTGATGGCAGGGCAAGTTTATACAATATTGGCAAAGGAATTCTATTCGTTGTTGATGTAATCATTGGTGATGTGCCAACAGCACCAATTACTCGACTGCGATTGAGTGCAACTGAAACAGCATATTATCTGATGAAGATGGGGAAAGCCGCTGGCGAGGGGGATTTGCTGGAATTCTTTGAGAATTTTATCACTTTAATGGCTGAAAATGTTGACCAGATTTGTTATTGGATCTGGCAGGAGGCCAGCACCGATGTCCAGCGGGCTTATGCGTCTCAGCTTTTTAAGGTATTAGGAAATGTAGCGGCGGCCATTAAAGTTATCACAATGGCTGAAAGTGCAGCCAATGAAATCATTCCATTTTTTTATGACATAATAAAGGATGAACGTACCTTGACTTTCTTTGTTTCTCAAAGCAATGGTCATATCACCACGAATACTCAAAACTCAAATCCCTATACGCCAGATGCACCGCAGGGCAATCAATATGCAACTGTAAATGAAACCGTTTATTTTACAGTGCAAACTTATGATCCCGATTACAACAACATTGCCTACCGTTTTTATTGGGGCGACGGGAATATTTCTCCATGGTCGAATTTTGTGCCGAGCGGTACTGAGATCACTATGGGACATGTTTATAATGCTCCAGGCGTTTATCAAGTCTCTGCTGAAGCAAAAGATGTCTTTGGTGCCACATCGGCGCTTTCTCCGACCAGCAAATTACTCATTAATCCACAAGGCAGTTTTTTCTATTACACTTTTGATAATGATTTGCCTGGCAGTGCGCCTTCGTCGCCGCCCTGGACGATTGATCAAGAAATGCCCAGTTATCTTGCCGTGACTAATTCCAGCTATTGGGGAGCGTTGGGTAATAGCTGTGCTTTCTATGACTATGATCCAGATTTGGGAACTGAAACTGGCGAATATGCTCAAATCTGGGCCGAATTGCAGAGCAATCCTAAAGGCACGGTTGAATTCGTTTGGAAGATTGAAGCGGCCGATGATGATTTTGGATTGCGAGCCTGGGAAAGCTGGGATTGGAGTTATATGGCGTATTATGTTTTATTTTATGATGGACAATTATCGTACTACGATGGCAGCAATTTCATCCCCATCTACACAACTTATCCTGGCACCTGGTATCAAATGAAAATATCTTACGATTTATTTTCCTTGAGCTATAACGTTTACATTAATGGCAATCTGGTTAAATCCAATATTCCGTTCGTTGGCAATCCTAGATCGATTAATTATTTACAGGTCGTGGCTTTTTCGGATGCCAGTTGTCGTACTGGTTATGTTGATCAGATTCAACTTTCGCAGCGAACAACCTTTACTTTATCAAAGGGGACGGCTAAAATTCCAGAGGTGGCATTAAAAATAAAGCAATAGTGCGGCATAGCTATAAAAAAACAGAAAACCAAAGATGAGCATTCAAATTGAACTAAAGCATGACCTAAAAAAATGATTTTGGAATAATAACCAAAAATTTGGAGGCATTATGAAACGCTATTTAAAACTATTACTGTTATTTTTACTATTGTGCTCAATTGGATGTAGCAGCACAATCCCTGGGGGACTAAGCGATTCCTCAAGACCAGCCGATTATGGCAGCTATGAGATATTAGGTTCTGCTCAAGGCATATCTAAATGTACGGCTATTTTTGGTATTCAGACAAGCAAACCCAATCTGAAAGCTGCAATTAATCAGGCTGTTCTATCATTAGATGGAGATGCCTTAGTTAATGTCCGTTGGCATTCTAAAACCACTTACTGGATTATTCTTCCCGTTTCTACATTAACCGTGGTTGTTAATGGGGACGTAATCAAATATAAAGGAAATAAATAATGAGAATCCTAACCTATTTATTAACTGGTCTATCAATTCTAATTCTAATTAAATGCAGCGCTACAATTCCAGGCGGCATTGTGGATTCAACAGCTCCCGTAAATCAGGGAAGTGGGTATGAAATTTTAGGGGAATCGAGTGGTTCTTCTAATTGCATCTATTTATTTGGTTTACAACTTAGCCCGCCAAATATGGATACAGCTATTCGCGAAGCAATTGATAAATTCGGCGGCGACGAGCTAATTGAAGTAACCTGGTATCATACTTTTACTAATTATTATCTTTTTCAGTCCTACAAGTTTACAGTAAACGGGACAGTGATAAAGCGAAAGGAACTTGAGATAGGTGACGAGGGGAGGAGGCTTTCCCAGCGACCGATTGGTCTCCAACCACGGCCATCTGAGCCAAAAACACTGAAAGGAAATAATTTATCGTTAGGCTTTGTAAGTGGGTATAAAGGGACTTTTACAGGAGAAAATTATGAGGGGGAGTACTGGTATTACAATCCTTCAACAGGTAAATATGAAATTAAAAAACGTGACAAAGTTGAAATTAAAGACTACAAGGGGTGGAGCATATTATATCGAATCAAAAAGCCCAATGACTTCACTTACTTTAGTCCTTATGTTGGTTTATCAAATTTTACAAAGAACATACCCTATAACAACGACAAAAGATATTTTATAAGGACATTGTCATTGGGTGCAAATTATGTAGTTAATTTTAGCAAGTCTATTGAACTCCCAGCTTCCCTCCACCCTTATCTTGAAGGTGGACTTGGGTTAGCATGGGCTAGTCATGGTATCGGAGAAGGTTTTCTCCAACTGAAAGATTGGCAAGCAATTTGGCATTGGTTCCGATTAGGATTAAATTTAGGAATTGGCACCGAGTATGATTTAAATGAAAATCTTGCAATTGATGTTTATATTAGCTATCATAATGTATTAATTGACTTCGGAGTTACATCTGGGTATAGTGAAGATGAATGGGGATTAGGTCAATTTGGCAAACATTTAACTTTATGGTCTTCTGGGAAAGAAAAATTGACAGATCATTATTTCAGATTGGGTGTGGGATTAACTTTTAAATAAAAATTTATTGTTCTCTTTTGTATATCCACATAAGATATCATATTTTGGGGAAAGCATTTTCAAAATAATTTTTTCTAGACTTCTATTTTTCAATTAATGAATCTTGGAAAGGATTTCGAATATTTTTCTATGATTGTGCCAGCTCTAATTGCTCAAAATGCCCTGTTTGTGCTTAGGGAGAGCGGTTTAGAAAGGGGATTATGGTAGTAGGATAAAAATAATTTTCTGAGAAATATAGGCTCAAAAATTTTCTTGTTAAATAATAAAATTATATGGAGAATAACAATGTTAAGATTTTTTTTCATTAATCCAATCTTAGAAACCATCTCTAAAGGTAAATTTTTTCGTCAGGGTTTTTCCTGGATATTAAAAATCATTGCCGTGCTTTTAGCTCTTGGTGGATTATTTCTGTTTATAACTAATTTCAGATTCATCGGTCAATTAGGATTTTGGGGAGCAATTGGTTTGATTATCGCACAAATATTTTTGTTAATTGCAGTCTGGATCATCATTCAGATTATGTGGAATCGTGCCAGGTTCATTGTTGACCTCGCAGATTCTGATTTTACTATCATTCCAATCCTTTCTATTGTCCTTAAAATGACAGGTGAGATTTATGCAACCATTCTAATGCTATTAAGCTTATCTGGTGCAATTCTGACCTGGTTTTTGGGTTATTCAGGAAGGCTTTATTTATATCAACTCAGGGAATTTGCACCCTTTCTCCGATCAGGAACTGGTTTGCTGGGTGGTTTGGCTCTCATTGGTATAGGTTTTATTGCAGCATTTCTTGCATTATTTGTCTTTTATCTTTTAGCTGAAGCGCTTGTAGTTTGCTTTGACACTGCTAAAAATGTCAAATTGATTGTAGATTCAAAGAAGTAAATTTTTATAGCTATTGAAACCGTTTGAAACTCAATATTAAACCTCTTCAAATTCGAGACAATATAAAGGGAATCAGGTTATGAAACTGTCCTTCTTAGAAACCTTCGAAGAAAAATTCTATTTCAAAACCTCTCATATCTTCTGGCATCTGCTAACAGGGTTGGCAGGGCTAGCGCTGGTGGCTGGAATTGGCATTCTGCTATGGAGTTTGACGCCTTCATTCAAGCCTGGGGTGAAAAAGCCTGTTTATCCTGAGCCCGTGAAAGTGACCGCTGAAGAAATCAAAGTGCGGATTGCGCCGCCCGTTAAAGCCAGAGTCGTTACGCCGACCCCTGTCGAAACCGTCCAACCTGCGCCTGTGGAAGCCAAGCCAGCAGTGCCAGTGACTGAAGACCCCGCCGAAAAGGCGTATCTGGCGGCGATGGATAGTCTCAAGCTGTTGTTGCCGCCTGAGAAATTTAAATGGGAGACCCGAGGTCATTGGGAGGAAAGCTGGTATGAGCGACGCTGGGTGGTGGATTATTATGGCATCGCTGACCGCTTGAAAAGCGTCTTCAACAATGTGAATGCCGAGGACTTTAAATCAAAACAGCAACTGCTGACCGCCTATCTGCGATTACTGGCCCTGTTCCCTGAAGACCAGCGCCTGACTGTCTTTCGAGCGGCTATTGATTATAGCAAAGAAGATGTGCCCACCTCGGTCAGGAACATCGAATTGTTGAAGGCGAGCGTGCCGCATTTCAATGTCTACAACGGCGATTTTGTCGCCGACTTAGCCACCTTTGGCCGAAAAAATCCCCGAGACGGGCGGTCATTCATCGAATATGTGAATACCATCATGCCCAAATTCAATCGGGATATTCGACCGCAGATATTATCCAATATGATCAGTTCGTATTATAACCTGTTCAATTTGATCGAGCGGCAGAAGGAAGCCACCGACCTGTTTTTAGCCATGCAAGCCAGCTTCACGACTGAAGAGCAGCCCAAGGCGCTGGTGGAATATTATCGCACTTTTGTGGCTAAAAATTATGAGCGAGAGAGCCAGATTAAGGAACTGGAGCGACAGTACGAGCGCAAATTGGAGGAAGCCGAAGGGGTATTGGCGCATAAGAAGGCGGTGAAATCCAAATATCGCCTCAATGGCTTAAAGTTGATCGGCGGGAGCGTTGTCTTCATTGCATTCCTGGCGCTGTTTTTAGTGGTGCTGTCGATTCAGAGGAATGTGAAGCTGTTGAGGGAGGAAGGGGGAATCAAATAGGCAACCGATACCAACTGATTCCATCCGTATGGACGGATGGAATCAGTCTGTATTAATAACATTGGCAGCAGCCTATCATTGAAAGGACTCATCGATGTCAACCATCAAATCTGGCGATCGCTGCGCTGATTGCAAAAACTGCAAAGTCTGGACTTCGGATCATCGCAAGGCAACCTGCACGCTGTATAATGAACAGGGTTTTCATCCTGATCGGCCTGCGCCTGCGAAGTGCGTGGGGAAGGTGTCGAGGAGATATTAAGAAAAGGAGTCTCGGCAAATGGTCTTTAATAACCATATCCTTTAGATCACCATGCACTTAAACTCGGCTCAACAATAGCGTTTTATGACAAAAAGTGAACAATGAATGACATGATTGATTTACAGTGTTATTGACAATTGTTCAGGAGATCCGCATCTAATTTCGCTGAATAGCACCAGATCATATCTCGCCGGGACATGGGGAGGAGGTTCGTTTCATCTCGCATACTATTCCCGTAGCCTTAAATGCGAGCATATTAAATAATCAACCTTACCGAACAGCAAGAACCAGATAATGAAATTAATCAGCCCCAATTCAATCCAAACAGCATAAGGAGAAAACAATGGACAAATTTCAAGCCACTTTCGAAATTCTTTACCTGCTTTCTACTGTGGATGGTCATCTTGCCGATTCTGAGCTGGACGTCATCAAAAGTTTCATTATTCAAAACAGCGGAAGTATCAATTTTAACATCAAGCAGACGATCGATTCGATTGAGTCATTAACGGCTGACGGGAAATGGAACGAATTGATATACGCTGCGGGCGTTGTCGATCAAACCTGCGATGCCAGGGATAAAAACATCATTTTGGATTTTGCGCTGCGACTGATTACAGCCGATGGCCGACTGGATCCTAATGAGCAAAATATCTTTTTTGGGCTGGCGAAGGCCTGGAATATCGACGCAAAAAAATTCATAGAGGCAAGAGTGTGATCCATTCAATAAGCCCGATTTGATCAGGTTTCAAAATATAGATGGAAGGGGGACCTTCTATATTCAGTTTTATTATGAGAAAGTTACTGCTTTTTCAGGCTCGCAAGTTTCGATATTAAAAGTAAAACAAGAATCCTTGCAGTCAACCAAGATATTTAATTAAAAACCTATCAATCATCTGTGCAGAATATTATCGGAAAGGTCTAAAGATGTACAGAATATTATTCATCTGGCTAATCTCATTAGGGATTGGCTTTGCCCAACAGCCAATCCAAATCTCAAGCAAATATTATTCGGTCAACTTGCCCCCTCATTGGCATCAAGGGAGAAGCGATTCATTAAAAAATTTCATGCACGCGACCTATTTTAATGCTGATAGCACTGAAATGCTTGAGGTCTACAGCATTAAAATCGATAGAAACGTCGCGCTTAATAATCTGGTTAACGCAGTAGATTCTGAAAAAAAACTTTTTGGTGATTTCGGACAGCTTTTAGAAAGCAAAAAGACAAAAATCAGTAAGGTGGAAGCTGTTGAAAACACTTATAAGCAGGTCAAAAGTCGATTTCGAACCATCCATACACGCGCAACGATGTTCTGCAAAAAGAACGTCGGATATGTCATGATTTTTCGGGCATTCAAAGATTTAAAGGATATCGATTCGATTCCCATTATCGAAAGCAGTTTCTTAATCAAGATCCCAAGAACCACTGCAGATTGGATAAAAATATTTATCTTTATGGGAATTTGCTTATTTGGCATCATCTATAGCATGACAAAGTTGATCGCCTGGTTCAGGCCTTTGCAATGGAAGGCGATCTTTTATTGTGCAGGAATAATGTTGGTGAGTTTGATTGCTTTAGGAGTTTTCTATTTTGGGATTGACAAAATTGGTTATTGGGTCGCCGCTATCATATCAGCAGGCCTTATTTATGGAATGGTCAAAATTCCAAAGGTTGAAATAGTAAACAGCGCTTTTGAGGAGGCTAAAAAGAAAAACACGGCTAATTCCTATCGCAAATTTTGCGAAAATCATAGCTCTGCGATTCGCTATTGCAAGCAGGCACGCTCGCGAATGCGAGAACTAATGGACGCTGTGGTGAGACAGTATCGAGAGTTAATTCGCTCTCAGGATACCCCTTTAACCCGGGCAATCCTGGCGATGTTTGAGTATGTCAAGGAAACCGATAATTTCCAGGTTGGGATAAACTATAAGAATCAGAATTTGATCACCGACAATCCAGAGATTCTTTATAATTCGAAGCAGCTTAAGATTATTCCAGCAGGCTCAGCTTTTACGCCAGAAAAAAATCGAAGGAGAGAACATCTGATAACTGATGTAGTCCAAAGAGCTTTCAAGACGATCACGCCAGAAGATATTCTTAGTTTTGCTGGTGCAGGTGCTTCCAAAGCTAAAGGCATAACTTTCTCGATCATGTATTTGATCAGCAATAGTGGCGCCTTGTATTATCATGATCGAGATAAGGAGCTACCACATGAACAAAGGACTTGGTACGCAGGAGTAGATTTTGATTGGCATATTGAAATCAAGGTGCCGAACCGAAAGGATATCTTCTCGCTGCAATTTCAATCGAAGCCAGCTCCGCATTTCACCGCTCAAGGAACTGAAGCGGATGAAGTTTATGATGCCATGGCCGACTCCGCATTCGTCGATTTTTGTCGGGTATTTATTGAACAATCCGGCTTTAAACCTGAGATGATGGTCTGATAAACTCATCAACAATCTATAAAGCCGATATGATTGTCGTAGAAAAGTCTTAAAAAATTTTTAGATCCAATTTATCACTTAACGCTAAATAAATGGGCACTCGAAAAATCGCGAAGCTAAAAAAGATCATAAAATCTTTCGTTGTGATTTTTGCTATTACTGCTGTTATTGCCATCATTTTGCTCCGCATTTTTGTAACAGGCGAAAGCAGTTTAAGTGATCCAGATAATGAGAATACAGCTTCTTTCCTTAACGGTGACAGCACGATTTGTTTGTTAATTCATGGCTTTGCGAGTGGACCTCAAGAGCTTAAATATTTGGCGGAATTTCTCCATAACAAAGGACATTCAGTGCGTACCGTTTTGTTATGTGGACATAACCAAACTCCATCGCAACTTAGCTCTGTGACCTGGAAGCAATGGGACAATCAAATAAAATCAGAGCTGAATGAAATAAAACAGAGCGGTTTTCGAGATATTTTTGTGATTGGTTTTTCAATGGGAGGACTTTTGGCCTTACGTGCTGGACTGGATCCTATGGTTAGAGGGGTTATATTGATCAATCCCTGTGTTTTTGTTTTTGACCGAGATTTCTATTATTTGCCCTTAAAGCCACTGATCAAAGCATCCTCCTTTTTGATACCCTATTTATTCAGAAAAAAGGATTTATCTTTTTATTATCAGCATCAAAAATGCAAACGAATTGTTTATCACCAAATCCCATTAGAAAGTGTTTATCAATTAATCATTCTAACTGATTCAACAAGAGCAATCGTGAAGGACTTTGATCGACCAATTCTCATTATTCATGCGGAAGATGACAAAACTGTTGATCCTTATAGTTCGAGATACATATTTGAGTCAGTTAAATCCTCTCAGAAATTTCAAGTCATTTTATCCTCGGGAGGACATCTTATTGTTCTAAATGATCATCGCGATAAGGTTTTCAGCGAAGCTTTTGCATTCATCGAAAACTTAAAAAATCAAAAGCGATAAAATGGAAAGGTCCACAAATAGCTCCTTTTGTCCAGAGGCGAATGATTTCCTGTACAAATTCGTCACATCTGTACTGGGACCAAAGCCAGCACCTGCCATGGTTGCTTTTTTGTATCTCATTTTGGCCTCAGGAGGGACGGTATTATTAGGGGCATTTTCAGGTCTTCTGTTTGGAAGAAATACCACCCTCTCTCCCATCTATAAAGATTATATGAACATAATAAATGTAGGAATCATCGCCCCGATCGGTGCAGGATTGCTCATGAATCTTTATGATAAGATGAAAAGCACCTTCATTATTCTAAAAGAAAATAACATAATCAAAAACAATAAAGCTGAATACGATGAATTGCTGACCAAATTATCAAAATTATATTCATCAAAAGTGATCGTTTTCGTCGCTCTTGCGATTGCGGTTATTTTTAACGCTTATGTCATGATTAAAAAGAACGATTCATGGTCAGGTATCAATGGAGGTATTACGGCTTTCTACTTTCGATTTTTTGTGGTGATAAATTACTACATGATTGTGATCATTTTGAATAAATGCATTATCACAACCTTAGCTTTGAACAAAGTTTTTAAGTTTGAATTAAACTTGCAACCGCTGCACCCCGACAAATGCGGGGGAATTAAATCGATTGGATCGCTTGCGATTGCCATGCACTATTTTCTTCAGCTCATCCTGCTTTTTCTGACAATGATTGCTTTTTTCCATCCTAAAAATCTGCATAATGTGGCGTTTGTTTTAATGTTTTTGGCTTTTGTTGGCATTACCCTGTTTTCATTGTTTTTTTCATTGTATAAAGCGCATGACAAAATGCAAAAGACCAAAATTGATCTGCTATCGAAATTGCATTTAGAATTTCAGAAATACTATGAAAAGCTCTACGACAATTTGACCGATAAGAATTTCGAGAAAAAGACTGCTGACAATTTGCAAACCATAAATAACCTGTATGCGTTAGCCAGTAATATGCCAGTATGGCCTTTTGATCTGCAATCATTAGTAAGATTTTTCTCTACCATATCGATTCCCATACTTATCTTTTTATTGCAGATGCTGGTAAATGCGGATAGCATCATATATAATCTAGATAGGCTGAATATCTTCAAGCACTTTATGAAATGAGAGTCTTTTAGCTAAACCGCCTTGAGCAGACTGATTGATAGTCATCCCTGGCAAATACTTGATGATGAATGAATCTAAAGCTCGACTGTTCTCTGGTTACTTCAGGTATCAAATTGAGGATGCTTGAAAGCATGGTAGATAAATATTTCTCAGCAATCAATATGCGGAAAAGGGACAATTACCAGAATTGGCACACAAAATTTTTCAGTTCAAGGCAGATTAGTCTCTCCGAGAGAAAAAAAGATGAGGTTGCAATTTAATGGATTTGGCAGAAAAGTTAGCTCGACAAAAAACGCGAAATGCTACCTGGCTGGCAGTGGTTATTAGCGGTGCTTATTTGGTTCATAATTTCTATTATTTTCCTTCTCGTTCTGGCCGGTTACTGGTCCGACCCTATGGGCATGTAATGGAAATTTTGGCTATTTTAATGCTATGCAGCCTTGGTCTTTGGGCGGTTCATAGCGGGAAGAAGAGCGGCTATTTTTGGCTGTTATTTGGAGGAGCTCTGTTGTATTATCTCTCACCACTGGCGTTTATGATTACCTTGCCGGTTCCAATTACATGGGTTATCGCTCGATTGGTCTTCAAGCATTATCCAAGAACAAATGTATGGGTATTCATCATCCCCCTCTTCGTTTGTCTCGGCGCATGGATCGGTGAGCAGTATATTACAGAACGAATCCATCAATTTGCATCGCGAAGCAAAAAGGAGATAAAAATCGCGAGTCGCATGTTGCAAGCCACGGTTACAGCTCCTGGCGGGGCTCGCCTCCGCTCTGGCCCTTCCATGAAATCGGCAGTCCTCGGCACGATTGCAAATGGAGAAGTCGTTACCATTTTGGGCCAAGAAAGTGGATGGTACAAAGTGCAACATCAGAAAGCTGGCCAAAATCGCATAGGTTATCTTTATCATACCCTGGCTGAGGTTAAAGGCAGTTTGCCTTTTTCCGAATCCCCGTTCATTTCCGAACAGAGATCGAAATTCTCAGCTACCGATGACGATCAATCTAAAGTGGCTGAGGGTTTTCTCGAGGCCGTTGATCGACCAGATGAAAATGTTGAGCCTGATCGTCCGGGAGGTAAAAAAAGCCCCAGTTCAGACAGAAATCTGCAATCATTGGAGACAATATTGGGCCGATGGGAAGGAACGCTTGGCGAACAGTTGTTGCTAATTGCTATCGAATCTTTAGAAGGAAACCTTTGTAACGGTTATTGTGAAATCCGATGGAAAGGGAGTTCTTCCGCGCTCAAGATGGACATATCTGGTCGGTTCAATCCTGAAACATTTGAGATTTTGTTGGTACAAAAACAAAAGGGAAATGTCGTTGGGACATTCGAAGGCACCATATCTTCCAATGCTCGATCGATGAATGGTATTTGGAAGTTTGAAGAAGATCCATCACAAAAATACAATTGGTCAGTGCAAAAAAACTCTAATTGATTTCAATGAAAGCTCTGGAAAAAGTATATGCCTAAGCGACATGGAATATCACATGGGTTAGCGACCTTCGTATCTGTCATTACAGCAGGATTGTTAACCGCCATTTTACGTTCTTATCTCCCTTTCTTTATCAGAATTTTTGATAACGTTGGGGCATGGCTTAGCAATTGGATGCTCGCCAAAACCGGCAAACAAATTCCGGCATCTCAGCTTTCAACAGCAGTATTTGCATCTTTGCTGGCATTTTGCTGGGGTGTTGCTTTTGCATTGATGAACCGTGAGCGCAGATAGTAGAACAGGGGGCTTGAATATTTATGCCAAGTCAAAAGAATTCGTGATTAATCTTTTTATGGAGGGTGAAAAATGAGAAGGCTTAAAAAATCAATCACGCTTATTTTGAGTGTTATATTATTGGTTCTTCTCTATGGAAATTTTGTTCATTCCCAGGAAAAACAAGCCTCAGATCCAATAGTGGTTCATGAAAACAAACCCCAGTATTACACCGGCTTTGCATTTCTTGGATACCAGGGTCGTGAAGTTTCCGTAGAATTTTCGACAATCAGCCATCGTATCTCTGCAACAGGCATGATGTGGAATTATGCCTCTCGTTTTTTTGGCCTTAATCTAAATATCTTTAGGGCGCTTTCGTTTGAGCACTTTATTCTGAATCATGATGCAGCGATTTTGGTGAATTGGCTGGAAGCTGGCGTTAGCATTCCCATTTTGCGACGCTGGGATGGCCCAGGCTTTTTCTCAAAATATGCTTTGATGTTAACAGCAAACACTTCGATATATAAGAAGCTTTATCGGCAACGCCAGGATGCAAACATTCGTGGTGATTCCAAATATGTTCAGGAGAGCTTCCCCCAAATCTACGATTTTGGGCTTGAGTTTAGACGCAATCTGATCCTTCTTAAGCTTGGCTATATAAAACAATTCCGCAAGTATCAGGCAATCCAACCCGAGTTTTCCAGTGTACCAAGCAACATATCTGGTCCGTATTTCGAAATGGCCGTTGGGCTGGGCTTTTGGAGCAAACATCAGGAAAGCCACATCGTTCGTCAAAAAATAGATATTGAAAAGCAAGCGCCTCCTTCCATTCGTGCTCAGATTATGTTTACGGAGCCGTCGGGGAATGACAAGCTGGACGCTGGAGAAATTGGTGCTATCAAAGTTACCCTCGAAAACTCTGGGAAGGGATTAGCTAGAGGAATCGAGATAAGAGTGCGACATCTCAATCGCAAAGTTGAGGGCATTACATTCTCCCGAAATATTCGAGTTGAAAATTTAGCACCCCAAAGCAGTACCACGCTGGAAGTGCCCATCAGTGCAGATCGTGATGCGCAGAGTGATCGGGTTGAACTTGAAGTGGAAATCTCAGGGAAAAATTTTGACCGTATTATAAAAGAGATCAGCTTTGCACTTCAGGAATACGATTATACGGATGAAGCACCTTACGCTGGCATGCAAAACCCAGACGCTGTTGCTGTGGTTATAGGCATCCGTGATTATCAAAATCGACAAATTCCATCGGTTGATTATGCACTCAATGATGCCAAAGTGTTTCGCGATTATCTGATTAAAACGTTCGGATTAAAACCCGAAAATATCTTGCCCCAAACTCCTGATGAGCAGCTCACTGCTGGTGCCTTTAAAACGCTTATTCGGCATAAGCTAAAGAGCTACGTACGCGAAGGGATCTCAGAGGTTTATTTCTTCTATGCAGGGCATGGCGCTCCAGACCCCAATGCGAAAGATGCATTTTTAGTGCCGTATGACTGCGATCCGAACTTTGTCAATTCTGATAATGCCTATCGTCTCGGCGACTTATATTTTGATCTCGCGAATTTGAACGCGAAGCATCTGACCATAATTATCGATGCGTGCTTTAGTGGATACGGCGGCGATGGTAAAGCGGTTATCCGAAATATTAGTCCTGTTCGCCTTCAAGTGCAAAATCCTTTGATGATGCATCCTGCCGTGACCTTTTTTACTTCTTCACAAATGGAGCAGGTGTCTAATTGGTACCCAGATAAGCGTCATGGCATGTTCACTTACTTTTTCCTTAAGGGATTACGTGGGAAAGCAGACGCGAATGGTGACCGTAGGATCACCGTAGCTGAGATGAAAGCATTTCTCAAGGATCCAAATAATGGGATACCATATTGGTCCAAAAGAGAGTTCCAGCGTTCTCAGGATCCAGTCGTTTTTTCCTCTAATCCAGATAGAGTAATGGTTGATTATAGCGGAGGGGCAAAGTGAACGACCGCGGTGTGATTATCGGGTACTGCTATTCGATATGTTCTGCCCTGTTGGTGATAGTATTATTAATTCCTTTGGGACTTTTGGCTCAGCAGGATTCACAATCAAATATAGCGATCACCGAAGGATTTGCCTCCATGGCGGAAATGAACCAGCCTCAGGCTCGCACGGCAGCTTTGAATGAGGCTCGTGCTGAGGCGGTTCGGATCATTGCTGGAGTCAAAATCCAGAGCGAAAACATCGGGATCAAGAGCGAAAGCATGTTAAATGAAAAATCTTTATCGATGCAGGATTTTTTTGCCTCAGTGAATCGCGATGTTGCGTACGGGCATGTCGTGAATGAGGAAGTGCTCGAAGAAGGCCCAGTGACATTTACCAACATACCTGGCAAGCCACCTCAGCTTTATTATAAGATGAAAATCCGCGCGCAGGTGGCAATTGAGCAAGGCGAGTCTGATCCTTCTTTTAGCTTACAGGTTAAGACGAACAAAACGATCTATCGCGAGAACGAAACCATGACCATCGATATCAAAGCGACGCGGGACTGCTATGTTTATGTATTTAATATTATGGCCAATGACAGCCTGGTCGTGTTGTTTCCGAATTTATACATGCAAAACAATCGCCTGAAAGCAGATTCAACTTTGCACTTGATGCCAGAAGGCCTTAGCTTGCAGGTGAGCTTATTACCAGGCATGCAGCGTGCCACTGAATTGATTTATGTAGTTGCCACCAAAGCGCGCTATAAGTTCGCACCCGAATGGAGCGATGAGGACGAAGTGTTTCGCAGTGCTGCAACGAAGAGCTTTGCATTTATCGAACTGCCACGATGGTTGGCGAATATTCCGCCAGATAAACGGACCGATCGGGTGGCGGCGTATGAAATTATTAAATCAAATAGGAGAACTTTTTAAAAATATGATTATTCGAATCACAATAAATTTATAGCTATTGGTCAGGTTTTATTTTAAGCACTCTGAATTATGTTGTGCTGAATAGCGTCTCATCAAGCAGTCGAGGAATATCCAGTGTGTCTTCTCTTAACTCTCAGTAATTTAAATCTTGAATCTAAAAAAAGCGATTTTCTAAGATTACTAATGAGCATTCAGTAGGAGGCATGAAATTACTTATAACCTAATCTAATTTTAAGGAGGAGTTATGAAATCCAGATTTTTATTGTTGATGCTAAGTGTTCTCTGTGTGGTTTTCATGTTCTGCGGCGGCTCGAAACAGGTGGTACAAACCCAGCAACCTGTTAGTGAATCTCCCTGTCCTGCCTGGTTTGATAATGTGCCACAACATCCAGATACCCTCTTTGCAGCGGCAACCGCAACGTCGAGAGATTTGCAGATGGCAATTACCAGAGCCCAACAACAGAGCCGAGCGAATATTGCATCGCAAGTCGAAGTGCGGTTGGATGGATTGAACAAGCAGTTTCAAGAGGAGACGGGTATGGGGCAAGATGCTGATTATGCCTCGGTGATGTCTGTGGTCATTAAAGAAGTCGTATCACAAACATTGAGTGGCTGCAAAGCTAAATACCAGGTTACCAAAAAGGAAGGAGAAATCTGGCGTGCTTGCGTGCTCATGGAATATCCAATCGGTGCGGCAAATGCTCGCTTTTTAGAAAATTTAAAGAAACAACAACAGATCGAACAACGCATTCGTGCTACTGATGCTTATAAAGAATTGGATGAAGAAGTTCAGAAATACAAGCAAGAAAAAAGATAGCTGGGGAATTCAAAATAATAATAGAAAATTAACCGCTAAGGCAACAAGACAACAAAATACCAAAACGGTATATGATCTTTTGACAAGGAACCGATTCCATCCAATTACTGGATGGAATCGGTATAACAGCCTTTCGTCCCTAAAGGGACTTCCTGATATTTATGATGCACTTTCTTTCTATAAACATTCAATCCCTACGGGATTGGACATTAGATTAAATTGACCAATTGCCGCATCAAAATAATGCCAAAACCTTGTTCCGTTAGGAACAAAATGTTTGTAGATGCGCTATCTTTTCGATCACTATGCCGTCCCTTTAGGGACGGAATGCTATTTATTCAACTGGTCATTCATATTAGATATTGTTTTTGCAGTTATGCTTAATCAGCAAGATTTCCGATTACAATTTTCGATTGGAGCAGCCATGAAACCATTCAATAATGCCCTGCTTACCATCATTATATCGTTTTTGATGGTTCATATTGCTTTTGCACAAAATTACGAGGCTCGCATTACTGAACTATTATCTGAAATTGATGCGAGCAACATCGAATATTATATGGTGAAGCTCGCCAATGCCACCGCCAGCACATTGGCAAACTTTCAAATCACCAATACAGCGGTCATCCCATTTCGAGATGAAAACAATCGCCGCACTGGATTGACCGAGTTCCTGGGAGCCGAGTTCAGCAAAAAGCTAAAACTCATCCAGACCGCTGAAGTGATGGCGGCTGATCAGGTCGCTGCCAGCTTGAAGAATCAAGTCAATCTGGCAAAGATTCGCTGGACGCAGGACTGCCCCGACCTCGCTATCCGATTGGAAGTCCCCTCGTTGATTCGGGGTCGTATCATCAGTGGGGCGAATGAAATCAGTTTAGCGATCGATATTTACAGCGACAAAAGAAACAGCGTCATTGGCACGCATCGAACCAATTTCCCTCGCACGACGGGATTGGCTCGCCTCAATGATCTCATCGTTGATGAAACACCAAAAGTTAAAAAAGAAATTCCACCGCCACAACCACAATTGCCGCCGACCATTCCTGATAAACCCAAATATGAACCAGTGCCAACCTCCACGGTGACAACCACCACGGTTGCCACTGCTCTGGAAATCGCTGTCCGCAATTTAACGGATAAGCTTGCTACTGGCCTGGCGGATGCAAAACAAGCTAAAATCGGTGTTTTAGAGTTCCTGGATTTGCAGGGCAGGATCTCGCAACTGGGCAAATTTATGGCAGAAGACCTGACCACAGCGTTGTTTGAAAAGCGAAAGTTCTCGATGGTCGAACGGGGTTTGCTCCAGCAGGTCATGCGTGAGCATGCACTCGGCCAGACTGGGGTTCTCGATCTCACTCAGGCACAGGAGATCGGCAAAATGGTCGGCGCTGATGCGATTATCACGGGTTCGCTCAGCGACATCGGCGATGAGATCAAAGCCAATGCCCGATTGATTGATGTGCGGGAAGGCACTGTCTTAGCGGTGGCAGGCGAAAGCATTGCTAAAACGGAAAATGTCGGCAAAATGTACAATACCATTCTTTGGTCCCCTGAGGCAAAAATTCAGCCTTCGCCGCAACCGATGCCCACCAGCACTCGCTCTGCCCCAGCAGGCTATGTCTATTTTGAGGATTTTAAAAACGTACCTGATGGAATGCTGCCAGATGGCTGGCTGGGCGGAGAAAAACTGATGGTCAAAAGCGATGGCAGGCAAAAATTTGTCACCGATTTTGAACAACAGAGCAATCACAAGGTGCTGATAGACAATATCACATTCCCTGAAAATTTCGAATTCACGATAGTCTTTCAATTCAGCCATCAGGCTTATAGTACGCATGTGTTCGCTTATCTCGGTTCCCTGAAGCTGACGATTGATGTTTATGGCTGGTATCGAATAAACAATACGGTGATAGACAAAAAGGTGGACTGGCGGAACAAGCTGGTGAAAGCGGTCCTGACCAAAGAGGGCCCAATCTTTAGGCTGTACATTAATGGAGAAGAGGTATTGCTCATGCGGGACACGGACTACAAATTGCCCCAGGCGATCTCTTTGGAGTTTCAGAACATGAGTGGGTTCAGGTTGATGCAGGTGGGGTTAAGAGAGATTTAATACAACAACCAACTGACTGGTCGCTGTAAGCAACTGGTCGATATTCAGTATAAAGCCACAGATTCTGAAATTTTGAGATCTCTTAATCCAATTTTACCATCAATCAAATTGAAAAAACGATTTAAGGGAGAGTTGACGATCAATTTTTTTATCTTATCCTGAATATCTCGTGGTGCCCGAATCAATTCATTTAGAGGAGCTTCAGGTAAAGCGAGTAATCTGGAATATGCTACGGCGGTAAAACCCAGAGCCTGTTGGAATGAGGTATCGCAAAAAATAGTGATCTGATCTGTCAAACCAATTCCAGTACGCTTTTCTGAATGTCCCAATTTGAATTGAACTTCAAGTACGTCCTCTTCAGGATCATAGTTTAATTTCATATTTTATCCCGAACAAATTGCTTTGCCATGATTCCGAATGAAGAGATTTTAAAATTCTTTGAAAAAAGATAATCAAAAAATAAATGAAAATCATGTGGTATATTTTATCAAAAAAAGTCTAGTTATTTAATCGCTCGCTGGCAGTGACCTGTCAGTTGGCATCTAACGCTCCCATTAATTACAAAGGTGCGATATGATACGATCAAAAATTTGGAAGAATAAAGCTTTTTGGATAAGCCTTATTTTCACATTGATTCTATCCGCTAACTGTACCATGTATCGCAATATGCGGCCAACGGGAGAGTACACGACTATTAGCAAGGAAAAAATTCAATCTATCCCCACTTTTCGATTGGTTAAAATGCCTGAGCCAAAAGCTCCCACTCTCGTTGTAGCGTATGGAGAATATCCCGCTTACAAAGAAACCCAAAATGTTAAAAAAGTTGGCCAAATGAAAACCTCTTATGCTTCACTTTGGCTGGCTGTAGCAGCAGGCGGTATTGGCTATATGATCAGTGGCCGAGATGAAAAATTTGAAAATCCAGAGGAGGTTCCCTTCTATAAATCCCGCGTCGCTACTGGAGTTTTAATAGGCATCGTGGGCATAGCAAGTCTTACTAAAGATCTAGGAAAACCTTGGGTCGCAGCATATAAAGATTTTTATCAGGAGGTTTTAATAGAAGACGAAAAAGATTTTCAATTTCGTTCTAATAAAAAAATAAAAGCATCTTGCCCACTCATAAATAAAGATTTTGAACTCATCACAAATGAGAGAGGTCATGTTCATCTAAATTTGGCAGAACTAATTGATTTAGTCCCACCAGGCGCTGGTCTTGAGTTCAATTTCAAAACAGAAGAGCCGCCTCAAGCGTCAAACTCATTTAATATCCCCGCCAGCTTTTTCTCAGATCTAAAAGCATACTATGCCTCGATCCGCCCGCCCGATTTGATCACTATGCTGAGCTTCGACGATGTCGCCTCCTGGAAACCTAACCAGATAATCGACGGTGCAGAAAAAGCTTTTCTGGTGGCAACTATCGAAAACCGTGGCGAAGGTAAAGCCCTGGACGTCAAGCTCAATATCGCTAATACCAATCCCAGAATTTCTTTTCAATCCGATTATAGCATCGGTACTATCGAGCCTGGGAAAAAGGTAGAGCAGCGAATTCCTGTTTTTGCTGCCATGGACATAACGGATGGCAAAGCGACCTTCACTGCTTATACCAGGGAGCAACGGGGCTATGACGCCAAGCCGTTTCAGCTCAATTTGAATGTTCGCCACCTGGATAAGCCAGCTCTTTCCTTCACCAGTTTCAAATTGAATGACGGCACGACAGGAATGGCCAGTGGTAATAATAACAACATTGCCGAGAGCGATGAAACAGTGGAAGTGATCGCATTTGTCAAAAACAGCGGTGTGGGTGCAGCATTAAATGCCCAGCTTGAAGTTTCCGATGCGACGTTAGGCATTCAATTAAAACAAAGCAAATCTGATCTGGGTACGATTGCACCTGGTGAAACCAAGCAGGGGAAAATTGTATTTTACATTCCCCGCACTTTTGCGGCACAGCAGATCAAATTGAATTTTGCTGCGCAAGACATGTTAGGTGCCAGCGTACTGAAACAAACCCACCTCTTGCCAGTCAAATCTCGTGCGCCGTTTCTGGCTATTGAAAAGCGGATTCTTACCCGAGACGGAGTTCAGGTGAACCAGGTAAGCAATGGCAATGATTATTTGCTTGAAATCAAGCCTCGCAATGATGGCAGCATCACCGCCTACAACATCACTATTAGTGTGTCGGCAACCGATCGAGTGCAACTGAGCGAAACCTCTCGATTTCTGAGTCAGATAGCAGCAGGCACTTCCTCTGGGATACTGACTTTTCCATTTTCTTTACCTCGCACTTTTGGCAGCCCTGAAGTCAACTTAAATGTAAAACTGAGTCAAAGTGATTTTGATCCAATTTATGATGTTATCAAAATCCCTACCGTAATTCGAAAGCCGCAATTGGCAGTGCAGACCAGTTTCACCAATTCACGTGGGGAGGCATTAATCAGACAAGGTGATTATGCGGAGCTAAATATCACTGTCCAGAATGTTGGAGACCTGGATGCCGAGAATGTCATCGCAAGTTTTGAATTGAATGATCCTGGTATTGACTTCCGAGAGCCAGAGAAAAACTTTGGCCGCATTCCTGCAGGGACACCCGTGGGGCATAAATTTAGATTTTATGTCAAAAATTCGGCACGTGTTGGAAGCATTGCATCCACGCTAAAAATCCGCCAGGCTGATGGATTCCCAGGGATTGATAAGCCATTATCGCTGCAAATCGCTGAAGCGGGAGCTATTGTCATCACTGTACCAGGTCAGGAAGTCCCAACTCCACCGCCTGCTACGGGGACGACACTCGCTGGTCGACTGAATGAAAAGCCTCGGGTCAAGGTGAAACCTCTCGGCGTGAACGAGAGCAATCAGACATTTGCTTCACCAATTAGAATAGATATAACGATTAGCGACGATAAGCCGCTTTTGGTGCGTGATCCTGAAATTTATGTCAATGGCAAACTACAATTAAAAGAGATTCTCGAACGAGGGATTGATCTGACGGAGCGTTCTCAGGCAATAGGAGAAAAAGAGCTCAGGCTGGTTCGCAGCATCCAACTGGAAGAAGGTAAAAACCGCATAGAGGTCCGTTATATGGATAGCGATAACGAATCTGACGCCGATTTTGTAGATGTGGAATACCACACCAGTCGTGCTGATGTTTACGCCCTCGTTGTGGGGGTGAGTGAATACGCACTTCCAGCTGAAAAAATAGAGCGGTTACGCTATGCCCATCGTGATGCACAACGGTTTGCCGACTTCTTAACCAGTCCCGCTGGTGGGAATGTCTCCCAGAATCATATCAAGATTCTGACCAATACAGAAGCGACACGGGCGAATATCTTTAAATCCCTGAACCAGGTTTTGGGTCAGGCATTGGAAAATGATGTGGTTTATCTTTATCTGGCCATGCATGCCAAGCCTGATAACAGCGGCCAGACGCTCTTCTTCTTAACCTATGATAGCGACCCAGATGAACCTTATGGCACCGCTATTTCGCAATATGAGCTGCAAGGCATTCTACAAAACGCCATTCATAGCAAGAAAGTGGTCTGGATTGCTGATGCATGCCATTCGGGGACAATAGGAACTCAAGAAATTGGACAACGAGCCAGCCGCTACGATCTTACCAACCGATTGCTCAATGAAATGGCCAAAGCCAGACCAGGCATTGCCATGCTGCTGGCAACCAGCGCCAGCCAGACCAGCAAGGAAGGTGATAAATGGAACGGCGGCGTATTTACGCATTATTTGATTCAGGGCATGAAGGGAGCAGCCGATGAAGACAGAAACGGCTTTGTTACCCTGGCGGAACTCTCTCGCTACGTAAAGAGAGCCGTTGCCGAGGCAACCAATGGGCAGCAAACGCCTGTGTTCGGAGGGGATTTGGATCGGAGCATGCCTTTGGGGATAGGAAAATAAGGAAAGGAGTTAATATGAAAAAGAAAATCTGTCTAACGAAAATAATCAGATTACTGACTCTCTTTTTACTTATATTATTAAAGGTGAGTGAAAGCTTATCACAGGATATTTATATCATAAGACGCTTGAATTCGCCCTTTTATGGCGGAGTAAAATTCCTACAGTGGTCTGATACAGGGGGGGACTTGATCGCAGCGACTAAATATGAAATTGTCATTTGGGGAGCTACCATACAGAAGAAACAGATAGATGATGAACTCAAAGGATTTAGTCTTTCTAATAATAATTTCTATATTATCAAGGAAGACGTGGTGAATGTTTCTTCTCGTTTGGAACAGTTGATATCAATGCCTTATAATTTGTCAAAGGAAAAGACCATATTTCAGTGTGAGTGGGGTGCTCCTGCTCATGGTTGTTATTATATATCTCTAGTTGCTGCCTCTTCCAAATCTCAGTTAGTTGCTATTGTAATTTCTCGAAAGGTCCCGATAAGCGGTCGCCTATTTGAAAGCGAAATTTATATTTATAATAGTAATAATTATACTGAAAAATATCATCGGGTTTTTCCATCAATTGAATTTAATGACTTACAATTTAGTCCCGATGGCCGTTTCCTTACATGCGCCGCAGTCGATAGAAAAGCAGGATCTTATGTAGAGATAATAGATACGTCTAATCCTTCTCTAACCTGGACCACGGAAAAGTACGGAGAAATAAAATCAGTGTGTTTTTCTTCTGATGGAGGCAAACTATTCGTGAGTTATAATAATAATATAGATTTTTATACTATACTGAAATATAATAAAATAAAAAGATTCTTGGGTCAGGATGGCATTGATCCGAGTCAAGATATACTTGATCTAGCTTATTGTCCTAATGGTCCCTATTTAGCTTCCGCTAATAAGAATAAGTCGATAACGATTTGGGACGTGGACGTTGACAAGGGAACTCCAATAATCACACTTTCGGGGCATAAAAAGGCAGTAAATTGCGTAGCCTTTAATCCTGATGGTGCTTTATTAGCCTCTGGAAGCGATGATAAAAACGTTTTCATATGGGACTTCAGAAGAATAATATTTGACTATAAAAAAGAACAACAAATAATTGCCGAAAAAAAAGCAGAGGAAGAACGAAGAAGGCTTGAGGAACCATGTAATCTTTCTCTTACTGTAGAATTCGATGATACTAAATCCTATATTCCAAACCGAATATTAGATGCGGCTGAAACTGCATCTATGATGGTAAATTTACAAAACAGTGGAAAAGGATCAGCGTTCGATGTCTCTCTGCTTTTATCTTCCGACAGTCCATATATTGTGCTAAAGGGCACAAACGAAATAGGTGAAATTGCTCCAAATGATTCAAAAGTTATGTCAATTACAATCAATATAAAAATGGATGCTCCAGATGGGGTAACAAATATAATGATTCAAGCCAAAGAAAAACGTGGCTACGACGCTCGTCCTGTCCAATTACAAATCCCCGTTCGCCACCTGGATAAACCTGCTTTATCTTTTACGAGCTTCACGCTCAATGACGGCACCTCTGGCATGGCGAATGGCAACGGCAATGGCATCGTCGAAAACGGAGAGACAGTGGAGATAACAGCGTATGTCAAAAATACGGGTGTGGGGGCGGCGTTGAATACGTCGGTGAATTTGAATTCAGTCAGCCCAGGGGCAGAAATTCGCCAGGGTAAGTTTCGGCTGGGGACGATTGCGCCTAACGAAACGAAACAGGCCAAAGTCGTCGTGGCAATTCCCCGAACCTACAGTGGCAGCGATCTCAGGCTCTCCTTTGCCGCTCGGGATACCATTGGCGCCAGCCAGATCACCAAAGAACATATTCTGCCCATGAGCAAGCTGGCCCCAATCCTCGCCTTTGACAGCCGTTTTCTGGATAGCCGTGGCGTTCAGGTGGATGAAGTCAGCAATGGCAATAGCTATATTTTAGAGATTGTGCCTCGCAACGAGGGACAGATTGCTGCAAAGTCTGTACAGGTAAATGTTACTGCTTCAACTGGGGTGAATTTGAACAATGCTTTTTTTGCAGTTGGCGACATAACGGCTGGCGCTGCCGCAGCACCCGTCCGATTCAATTTCGCCCTGCCCAGAAATTATAATTATGGCATCCCGCAATTCAATCTGCGGCTCAGCCAAAGCGATTTTGCCGACGTCAATCAAAAGCTCGATATTCCGTTCCGATTGAAATCACCCAACTTGGTCGCCAGAGAAGTAGTTACCACTACGGATGGAAACGCTGATATTCAACAGAGCGAGACGGTGGACATCGATGTGGTGATCGAAAATCAAGGCGATCTGGATGCCGAAGGGGTGGTGGCAGATTTATCATTTACCCATCCTGGCATCGATTTTCGGGAGCGAAGCAAAACACTGGGACGGATTCCTGCGGGAGGTCAAGGAAGAGCAAGATTCAATTTTCTGGTTAAAACAGGCGCAACCGTAGGACCTTTGGTTGGTCAATTGCAGGTTCGTCAGGCAGACGGCTTTGCGGGCATAACCAAAACATTGAATTATACCATCAACGCCATTGGCGCCCAAATTGTCACAGTGACCCCAACTGAGCAGCCGACTGCACTGCAACGTGTGACACCAGTTGCCCGTGCCAATACTCCGCCAGTGGTTTTTCTATCCATAAAAAACCTTGGCGCCGATGGCAAGTCCTATGAACGCTACGTCAAGCTGGAGATTCAGATAAAAGATGATAAGCCGCTTTTAGCAGTCGAGCCAGAGATTCGAGTGAATGGTCGCTTACAACCGAAGGAGCAGGGATTACGTGGGATCGATTTGCAGGAACGAGAAAGCAAGGAAGTGGATCAAAAAATCCGTCTATTCCGCCAGGTGGAATTATCCGAAGGATTCAACAATATCGAAGTTCGCATTTATGATGCCGATGATGAGATGGGATTCGAGACGGCTCAGGTCGAATACGTGGCGCAGCGAAGCGATATTCTGGCGCTGGTGATTGGGGTGGGACAATTTCAATATAAAGTGGATCCGCTAAAATATGCCGCCGCCGATGCGCAAAGCTTTCACGATTTTCTCCGCAGTCCTGAAGGTGGCGGACTGCAATCTGACCGCATCCGCCTGTTGTTGAATAAAGAAGCCACAAGAGAAAACATCATCAACGGCATGGAATGGTTAGCCAGCAAGGCTTTCGAAAACGATCTGGTCATTATTTATCTTGCCACGCATGGCATGGTCGATCAAAGTGAATTGTATTTTGTGGGATACAACACCGATCCCAAGAATTTATTAGCGACAGGCATCAAGAAAAGCGATCTGGACATCATTCAGCGGCGATTGAAAAGCAATAAAGTCGTCTGGTTTGCCGATGCCTGCCATAGTGGTTCTTTGGGCGAGTATCCGAATATCGCCATGCGAGCCAATCGAGCCAGTGCCACCAACCGTTTGCTCAGCGAAATCGCTAAAGTCAGGAACGGACTTGCCATGTTCCTCTCCGCTCAATCAACTGAATTCAGTCAGGAAGGCGACAAGTGGGGCGGCGGTCACGGCGTCTTTACCTATTATCTATTGCAGGGCTTGCGTGGCCAGGCTGATCGTAATAAGGATGGAATTATCAGGATTGGCGAATTGTATGATTTTGTCTCCAGGAAGGTGAGCGAAGATACGGGTTCAGAACAAAACCCGAACCTGCTTGGAAATTATGATCGTGATTTGCCTTTATCAATAGTGAAATAATGGTTCCCAATCACAGCTCGGTCGCACCCAGCGACCGAGCTCCGTTTTTGAAAAAACAGGTTTGAAATTGACATGAAAAATTTTGCCATACTATTTCTGATCCAATTTTTATTCTCGACCTCCCTATCCTTATCTGCGAAAGATGATCCACCCGAATGGGTGAAAAATCGACATGATGCTCGGTTTTCAGATGCCTCATACCTTCAGGCAGTGGGACAGGCGGAGATCGGAAAAAGTGCTGATGAGGCAATGGCGCAAGCTGAGCTGATGGCGAAAAATCAGATTGCTGAGCAGTTAAGGATCAATATCAAATCAAAGTTCACGACCATCAAATTCGAAGATCAGTCGGGAGCGGGCTATCGGGAACAAGCGTTGGAAGAGCTGCAGGCATCCACCCAAATCGCCTTATCGGGATTAAAAATTGAGAGTCGGTTTATCGATAGGAAAAAGAAAAGCTGCTATGCCCTGGCGGTGCTTGACCGAAAAATTGCTGCCGAAGGGATGCGTTCCGAAATCGTCATGCTGAAAAATGGGGCAGCAGGTGCGCTTGAAAATGCACAAGGCTTGATGCAGGCAAGTAAACCGATCCAGACGATTTCTGGGATTCGACGATCCTATAATTTGATTATAGCCGCTGATGAGCGAGAATTGGTTCTTCCGATACTGAAAACCCGAAATTTCAGCCTGGAAAATCTGCCTGCCCTGCCAACTACAGAACAGGTTTTAAAGCAACTGCAAGAAGCTGGCGGAAACATTAAAATCGAGATTGAAAAGCCCAATGTTCGAATACAAAGCAAAATAGATTTGCCTTATCAGGTTCTTGGAACAATTCAATACGGAAATCAATCGCTAGCCGAAATGGGTTTGAGCTGTTCATTTGTCCGTGGACGGGGCAATGCGAGAGTCATCAGGCCATCCGATGTCACTGGGCAATTTGAGATGTTTATCGAGGAATTACATTCCGCCCCAAATGGTGATTATCAAATTGAATTGAGACCCGACATTTCCAATTTGCTATTACCATCGGAACAAGTCAGCTCATCAGTTTGGAATGAAGCGCTAAAAAATGCCTTTGCCCCTGCGAAGCTATCCATCAAAAAAATCGAACTGGATCTGGAAGACCACTGTGCCAGCGCTGCCGAACAATTGGCGGCTCGGTTATCAGTTTCAAAAGATGGCTTCAGATTGATTCCTGGCAATATGACTTATGCCGAGACTGGCGCTTCGAGCGATTTTGTGGCTTATCTGAAAGACAAAATTGCGGGCGAGCTGGCGCTTATTAACAACGTCCAACTCATTGCACCTGATAAGATTGCTCAAACGATCCGTCAGGCCAAAGAAAGCTATCGAGGAGCCAAACGTCCCGATAGCCCCGAAATCCTGGCCGAGCTCATCGATGCCGATGGAGTTTTGGTGGGGACTTACTGGGATCGTCAGAGCGAGTTGGAATTCAATTTGAAAATCGTCGAGCGTAATTCTGCCGCTACCCTTTCGACAGCCATGATTAAACTTCCCAAGCATCTGATCCCGAGAGAGATGTCATTTCTACCTGCCAATTATACGAAATTCGCCCAGGCCAATGATGTCGGCAATGTGAAACCAGCAAAGGATGATTTGAAAATTGACGTCTGGACCGATCGGGGCAATGGGGCGATTTACAAAAGCGGGGATAAATTGATCGTGTACGTCCGTGCTTCTCACGATTGCTTTTTGTATCTGATCTACCACGACGCCGATGGCAACGATATCCTGATCTATCCCAATGCACGTCAAGCCAATAATCGGATATTGGGCGGGGTGATCTATCAGATACCCGATGCACGGGATACTTTTGATTTTGTCGTACGACCTCCCTATGGGAGCGAGCTGATTAAAGCCATTATCGCCAGCGATCCGATGCCAGATTTGTCAGGAAGAATCTTAGCCAATGGATTAAAATTGCTGACTGGCTCATTGAAGGATAACCTGGTTCGGCTTCGTGGAATCCATGTGCAATTCAGGCAAAGCGGCTACGCAGAGGCGAGTTGTGTGTTGACGACAGTTGAGTAATTCACAAATTTTAAGAAATGTTTTAATCTCATTCAATACGATCAAAGAGAGAAAAAATGAGGGCAGTATGATGAGAAAATCATTTCTATTGCTAACAGGCCTTTCCATTTTATTGAGCTGTTCCTCAAACAAACAAAATGATGTAAAGAGCATCGAACAATTATTAAATCAGGGGAACGTGATTCAGGCCTATAATAGATTTGAAAAACATATTAACGATGAACTCCAGTCCTTTGACAGGAAATTTCTCCAGGCCAATATCTATGCTGCTGCTTGTTTTGAATCTCCCGACTCGTTATCTTCCCCATTAGACACATTGATCAAAATCGCAATCAACAATTATCATCAATTAATAGCGGTCGATTCTCTAAAAAATAAAGCTATTTTCAATTACGGTTTATTTTGCTATCATCAGGGCTGGTTCGATAGCAGTGCCCATTATCTACTCAAATACTATGAAACAGACTCTACTCATACAGGCTGTATTTCTTATCTATTTGCTGCGTCGCTCAATGAGAGCAATTGGCAAGAATCTGCCAGGTGGAGTGAGAGGTTAGGTGGGAGAAATTTCATCCCTGGAAAATGGTATTTATTGGAATCAATAAAAAGTATCTCCTACCCCGAGTCGGGTATTCTAATTGTTCTGGGAGAGGATTGCAAAGCGAAGGATCAGCATGGTTCGACAAAGTATTTCAATAAATATGATTTGTTAGAGTATATCGGCAGCGACCTGGATAATTACCACATTAAAAATATGCAAATCGGTTGGATACCCGAAGATATGAGATGGTTCAGAGGCATTTTTGAACCAGAAGATTATTCTTTGGAGGGCAATATTTATACATCTCCTGGAGGTGGGTATCGAGTATATAAAAATTTGATCAAACCTGGCAGTGTCCGCCGTTTGTCAGGTACGGCGACATCAACCAGCGGCTTGGGGATAATTCGATCGGGTTGGTACCAGGTCGAATTTGAATTGACAACTCCGATGATGATCCCGAAAAACATGGTTATCCCCAGCGTTATGTCGATTGAAGCGGAGAAAAAACGGATTGAGAAATTAATCAATCTCCAATTATTAACTGAAGAGGACAAAGGACGCCTGCTCGAGTCATTGGTTTTTCATCAGATGCCTTTATCTTTATTTGAAATCAGCGTCCCCTATGCGCAGCTCAATAAATTCATTCCTTCAACAGATAAAGTAAAAGTGATCTACCAATTTAAAGACACATTTTTTGTCTTTGAAAATGGATTTTTAAGTAACTGGTTCACACCAAAAATTTGATAAGGAGGCAACAAATGAAAAATCAATTCGCAAAACTGCTGTTTCTATCACTTTTCCTGGGAATCATTCTATTGTCATGTTCAAAAAAACTCTCCGATTTTGAGCGAGGCAAAAAATTCATGGCAGTGGGTGACTATGAGAATGCGGTCAAAAGTTTCGAGTTAGCGGTCTGGGATCAGCCCGATAATCCCAGCTATCGCTATGATCTGGCAGAAGCACTACGAAAAGCGGAGGAGCGTCGCAAAGCTTTTCGCCAATATGCTTTTGCTGCTAAGATCGGATCCAAGGAAATCAGCAATCGCTTTACCCGATGGTGCTGGGAATTGTACGAAAAACGTGATAGCGATGTTGATGACATCGCCAAATTAGCCATTATCGCTTATGAAAAAAATCCCGAGGCACAGTTTCTTTATGGGCAATCGGCAGGCTATTCGGGATTGCCGTTCCTTCGAGATGCGCTCGATTGGTCATCGAATAAAAAAATTGTCGAGCCGATTTTTACTTTGCTCAATAATTCTCGAATCATGTTGACAGGTGCCTTTCTCAATCTATTTACCAGGGAAGCTGATGGATTCGAAGATTTTGGGCCTGTGAGATTTGGTCCCATAAAAAATGAGCTGCTTTGGGCACGAGTCAAAAAAGATGCTCGGGGTCGCTATCAGTACAAGGATATTCAACTTTGCAAGAGATTAATATCGGATACAACTTGCACCGAAATAACTACGGTGGGCACTTCGACCGCCTTTCCCTGCTGTTCGAAGGATAGCACCATGATCTATTATAGCGACGGTTCAAGAATCTATCAATATAACCTGAAAGATGGAACCACAGCCCGATTGATGAATGGCGCTTTTCCAGATGTATCAGAAAATGGCGGGAAATTACTATTCACGCAAAATTGGAATATCTTCATTGGAGATACTGCAGGCAAAAGTGCCAAGGCATTGGCTCGAGGACCTCGCTACGCTTATGAATACAATTTTATGCCGAGATTTCTTCATCCTCACGATAGCCTTATCGTATTTCTCTCCTATCGGAATAATTATTTGGGCTTTTACCAGGTGGACACATCTGGAACACGGGAGAAACTGATCGCCACAATTTATCGCTACGGCTTTTATGAGGATCGGCCCTGGCTTTATGCGTACGATATTTCACCCGATGGAAAAGCCATTGCCTTTAGCCGTGACAATCAGCTTTATTTATTAGATATCAATACAGCGAAAGAAGATCCCCTGGATTTGTTCGGTGCTTATCCCAGCTTTTCGCCTGATGGGAAGAAGCTGGTGATTTTAACCAGGGGGTATGGTGAAACTGGTGAGATTGCCATCGTCGATTTAGATGAAGTTTTTAAAGCAAAAGCTTTCTTTAACAGTGGAAAAGCTGATCGAGGTACACTGTTGAAGTTGCTCAAAAAGGCCACAAAGGACATGCCGAAAGAGAAATTTAAAATTGATTGATGGTGATATTAATCTGCTACCATTTCGCTGCATGGCATTTTTTGAGAAAGCTGTCAACTCCAAATATCGCCTCAAGGGCTTGAAATTGATCGGCGGGAGCGTTGTCTTCATTGCGTTTCTCGCGCTGTTTTTGGTGGTGTGGGGGATACAGCGGAATGTGAAGGTACTGAGGGAGGAAGGGGGAATACATAATTCTCACAAATATATCGATAGGAAACACTATGAAAACACTATCTATTCTAAAAAAGGAAAAGGTATTTTTAAAAATATCTTTGCTACTTCTGCTTTGCTTCTATTTGAATTTTTCAAATGCTTGGACATCAATAAAATTTACTACGGATTCTGTAAAAACAATCCAGCATGAAGAACTCAAACCAGCATTTCAATCTACTCCAACTCATAGACCAGAATTTCTAACTAGTCTTTCGCAGTCCATAGAAAAAACACTAGTTATTCTAGTGCATTTCCCAGAAACCAATTTGAACATTTTTGCTAAAACAAATCAAGAGCATTGGAATAATCTTTTTTTTGGTAACAAGCCAAGCATCCGTGATTATTTTAGTACAGTCTCTTATGGGAAGCTTAATCTAATCCCAGCGGATGAAAATAATGCTCCTATCAATAATGGTGTGGTGGGCTGGTATTGTTTATTAAATTCTCTAAACTGGTATAAGACAACCTATTCCAATAACTACAAATATTATGGATATATAGCACGAGATGCAATTATTGCTTCAAATGGCGCTGTCAATTATGCATCATTTGATAATAATGGCGATGGTTACATCAGTTCGCATGAGTTGCATATCTATATAATTGTTGCTTGCTATGATGAATCCTATTTGAGCCCACCAGAACCAAAGCTTTGGCGAGTTCACTTTAGTCTAGTTGATGTTGAGGGAAATTGGAATATTCCATTAGAATTGGATGGTAAGAAAATTGGTTATAATGATCATGATGGAGGTATTTCTTTATCAGCCGAGCTTTTAGTTCGATTTGGAAATAGCTCTAATGTACCTACAAAAGTTGGTCTACTTGCCCATGAATTAGGTCACGATTTGGGATTACCTGAGCACTATCATCCTCCTGATAATGCAGGTATGTGGTGTCTTATGGGGTCAGGCGACTCTCACGTACAAGATCCAAGTTATCCCAATCATCTTTGTATTGGACACAAGGAACAATTGGGATGGGTTCAGAGCACTATTATTCAAACTGACATGACTCGAACCATTACGCAAATTGAAACCAAAGCGGAAGGATTAAAATTATGGGAGAATGGAAATCCTACTTTAGAATATTTCCTGGTCGAAAACAGAAATATTCAATCCTCTGGTAATTATGATTGTTTCCTCCCAGCCTCAGGGCTTTTAATTTGGCATGTAGATCAAAATAGGAAATCAATGGATCGAAATCAGGGGGTAGCTCTTGAGCAAGCGGATAACGAAGGTCCAAATGGAGCAGGCAATGCTGGTGATCCATTTATCCAAGGAAGAAATTTTTTGCAGGCGGCATCTTCGCCAAATAGTCGAAGTAATGAAGGTGATATTACTGGGGTTGCCGTATATGATATTAGTCAGCCTGGACAAAATATGACAGCTCAAATAAATGTTATTCACAAGCCTACCAAAATTCTTTCGTATGCAGATCCAGTGATGATTCCTCCAACTGGAAGCTCGATATCTAATATTAAAGCGGTAATTTCTGACGCATGGAATGATACAACTGAATTTGCTGAAAACCCTATTGCTTTCAAAATTACTTCAGGATCAGTTTCAGGCAGTTTGATAGGATCCAATCCAGTCAATGCTATAAAGGGAATTGCTACAATAAAATTGCAGTCCACCAAAATCCCTGGAATAGTAATTGTTGAAGCCTCATCACCAAATTTGACAAGCGGCTCTACAACCATTACCGTTCATCCTATAGAAGTCGGCGGCGACATTACGACCAATACCACGTGGACATTGGCAAACAGTCCTTACCTGGTTACCAAAGATGTGGTTGTGAAAAACGGGGCGACATTAACGATAGAGCCTGGTGTTGTCGTTCTATTCAACAGTGGTACAGGGATGCGCATCGCTGATGGCGGGAATTGGGGGGGACTAAAGGCAAATGGAACGCAGAGCAGTCCCATTTTATTTACCAGCAATTCAGGAAATTTCAATGATTGGAAAGGGATTGTTTTCGACGATGCCAGTGATAATAATATCAACTCAGCCATGACTTATTGCACAGTTGAAAAGGCGGGGCAGCTCAATCATTATAATATCGCCAGCGATATATTTTGTCGAAATACCAATACTCCTGCCATTAGGAATTGCACGATTGGCGTGCCAGCTTCGTATGCCCATTCGGGCTATGCGATTTATCTGGATAATGCTTCGCCCACGATTACCCAAAACACCATTCAAAATAGTGGGGATTTGCCTGTAATCTATCTCAGAAATAATTCTTCGCCTTCGGTTACTAATAATACGATTATGGGGAGTGGTAGTTCGTATTGGATTTTTAGTGAAAATAATGATTGCAATCCGCTGGTAACAGGAAATAGCTTTTCAGGATTAGTGAAAAATTCTTTGAGGCTCGGATATAAATTTCAAATGAGCAATAACACCTTCTCAGGAGCCTCAAACTCAGGTCTCGAAATCATCGGGGGAGAATTACGTGATCAAAGAACATGGTATAAGCAGCCAGGTGCGGCTACTTATGTGATCGTTGACAGAGACTACACGGTACATGACTATTCACTTTTGACTATTTCGCCTGGTGTTACAATAAAATTTAATAGTGGAATTGGATTAATCGTTCGCTCTGGTCAATTAACGGCAATTGGGACCTCGACTGACTCCATAAAATTTACCAGCAGTTCAGGTCTAACTGGAGGCTGGAAAGGCCTCGTTTTTCAACAATGGAGTGACGATGGAGGAAAAACATCTTCGCTTTCTTATTGTGTGATCGAAAATGCTGGACAATCGAATTTGTACAATGTTAGCTCTAATATTTATTGTTATGGTACCAATACTCCCTCTATATCCAACAGTGCTATCAGAAATTGTTCAGGCTATGAAATTTATTGTAATGAATCTTCGCCGATCATTACACAAAGTACTTTATCAAATTCTACAAGCCAGCCAATCGTCTATTTAACATCCAATTCTTCTCCTTCTATTTCTAATAACAATATTAGAGGTAGCGGAAATTCCTATTGGATCTATTGTTTCAACGATAATTGCAATCCGACTATTTCTGGCAACACCTTTAGAGGAACTGTGGGGACTTCCTTAAAATTAGGGCCTCTATTTAAGCTGAGCAATAATACATTTTCTGGAGCCTCTAAGCCTGAAATCGAAGTAATTGGCGGCGAGTTGCGTGATCAAAGAACCTGGTTTAAGCAGCCTGGGGCAGCTATTTATACGATCATAGATAAAGATTATACAATCCATGATAACTCTCATTTGACCATTGAGAGCGGAGTTACATTAAAGTTTAATAGCGGGATTGGCTTGATTATTCGCTCTGGCCAATTGACTGCCATCGGTACGGCAAGTGATTCAATTCGATTCACCAGTAGTTCAGGTTTAGCTGGTGGCTGGAAGGGTATGGCTTTTCAACAGTGGAGCGATGATGGGGGGAAAGTATCTTCTCTTTCTTACTGCATCGTCGAAAATGCTGGACAATTGAATTTTTATAGTATTAGTGCCAATATCCATTGCTACGGCACCAATACGCCCGCTATATCCAACAGCGCTATTAGAAACTGCTCTGGCTATGAAATTTATTGTAATGAATCTTCACCGATCATTACTCAGAGTACGTTATCAAATTCAACAAGCCAGGCAGTCATTTATTTAATATCAAATTCATCTCCTTCGATTTCAAATAGTATAATTAGGGGCAATGGAAATTCATATTGGCTTTATTGTGTTCATGATAATTGTAATCCAACTCTTACAGATAACGTTTTTGTGGGAAGCGTCAATCAATCGCTTCGTTTGGGATATCGATTTCAGATGAGTGGAAATACTTTTTCAGGAGCTTCAATCCCAGATATTGAGGTGATCGGAGGTGATTTGCGTGAACAAAGAACCTGGTATAAACAGCCAGGGGCTCCTGTTTATGTAGTCGTGGATAAGGATTATACGGTTCATGATAATTCTTTCCTAAACATCGAACCAGGAGTCACCTTAAAATTTAGCAGCGGCTTAGGATTAATTGTAAGATCAGGACAGTTAACGGCCAATGGCACTGCTTCTGATTCCATTCGATTTACCAGCAGCTCAGGCTTAGCAGGAGGTTGGAAAGGAATTGTATTCCAAGCATGGAGTGATGATAATAAAAGCTCATCATTTTCATATTGTGTTATTGAAAAAGCAGGGCAATCGAATCTTTATAACACTGGCTGCAATATCTATTGTACCGATACAAATACTCCCAATCTTTATAATACCTCAGTGAGGAACAGCGGTGGCTATGGTATTTATTTGGTAAACTCTTCTCCGAATGTTTACAGAAGTCAGATAATAAATAATTCGAAATATGGTTTGTATGTTGGAAATTCTTCCCACCCCACCATCGGTAATGCCCTCGGCGCTACCAACGATATCTACGGCAACGGCACTTACGATATTTATGTCGCTGGCGCTGATAACATCAACGCCCGCTACAACTACTGGGGCACGACCAATGAAGCCCAGATCAAAGCCCGCATCTACGACAAATACGATAATCCCAATAGTGGCGAAGTTTTCTATTCCCCCTGGGCAACGCAGTCGGGTGGCGCCAACCAGCCGCCTACGGCATTCTCATTGTTTTCACCTCTGAACAACTCGGTAATCAAAACCTTGACACCGACTCTAACATGGCAGAAATCAGAGGATGTCGATGGAGCTACCGATCCAGTATATACGGTACAGGTCGGCACCGATCCAAGTTTTGCCAGAGATTACTATGAATTCTATGACATCAAACAGGAATCCTACACCCTATCCCAGCCTTTGACAGATAAAACAAAATACCACTGGCGGGTCAAAGCCACTGATGAGAAAAACGCCTCCACCTGGAGCAACGAGGTTTGGAACTTTACGATTGATTTAAACGCTCAAAATCATCCGCCTTTCACTCCCACTGCCCTCCTCCCCATCAACGGCGAAGAAGCGAGGCCTGGCGATTATTTGGTGTGGGCGAAAAGCACGGATCCCGATGTCGGCGATGTCATCACTTACACGTTAGAATTGGATAACAACGCCAATTTCTCCAGCCCCGAAATCCGTCAGTCAGGGATTTCGGGTGGCAATCTCAATGCTGTGCTGGACTTGAATAAATGGGCAGAGACTTGTCAAATCGAACTGGCCAATGCGGTTTACATTCAGATTCGCAACCTGCAAAATTTCAACAATCTCAAGGACGATTCGACCTATTATTGGCGGGTGAAGGCGGTAGACAATTACGGTGCGGAGTCTGCCTTTACAGATGGCACCAGTCGGTTCTTCTTCAATAAAGCCAATACGGCGCCGCAACCTGTGATCGCTGGCTTTTCGCCTAAGGACGGCATCGAGGTGCGCACCAACAAGCCCGAAATTAGCTGGCATCCTGCCAAAGATGCGGATTTGAGCGACCATGCAGGAACGCTGCGCTACAAGCTACAATTGGATGATGACGGCGAATTCACTGCCAACTACAAATACCAATACACCACGGGTTTTGGCTTGAACACCTTTGAAGTGCCCGATTTTCTCACTGAAAATGTCAAGGGTACTATCGAGTCCAGACCATCGATGACGAGGGCTTGACTTCAGCCTGGTCGGCGATTCAAAACTTCTGGGTCAATGCGGTGGATGAAGCGCCAGCATTGTTTGCCCTGTTTCATCCCGCCAACAATAGCACCGTGACGACGGACACGCTGAAATTTTCCTGGGCCAGCACCTATGACGTCGATCCCAATGACAAAATCACCTTCACGCTGGAGTATAGTACCAATAGCAGCTTTACTGAAAATCTGGTAACTGTGAAAAATCTGACCGACACGTGCTTCGCCGTTGATGCGAAAGCGATGACCAAACGGGATTATTACTGGCGGGTTAAAGCCGTGGATAGCGATGGTCTGTTCACATGGGGCAGTAATAGTGGCGTCAATCCATGGTTGTTTAAACTGGGATCGACAGCAGTTCAGGATGACCGATCCGATTTGCCGCAGACATTTGCGCTGTTCCAGAATCATCCAAATCCCTTCAATCCCGAGACCGTGATCGAATATCAGCTTCCCATCGCCTGCCACGTGACGCTGACCATCTACAACACCCTCGGCCAGGAGATCAGAACGCTGATTGATCGTGAATTGCAAGCTGGCTCCCACCAGGCAACCTGGGATGGGAAGGACAATTCGGGCAACAAAGTCGGCACGGGGATTTATCTGTATCAGATGCGAGCCGGCCAATTTTGGGCTGTGAAGAAGATGATCTTGCTTCAATAACAATCTTAAAAGCGGTAGCGCCAGCACTTTGGCTTGCGCTACCGCTTTAAAACTGCATTTTTCCTGCTTTCGACCTCTTTAAATTTCCGAAATATCCCACGATTGTTTTCGAATTGGCTTAAGTTTGTCGGTAGATTATGTTGTTGAACATTCATCTTCTTGAAAGGAGCTACCATGAAAAACTTATCCTTCAGCCGGTTCGCACTAAGCCTGTTGATCCTGATATTTTTGTCCTGCGCACTTTTTCGAGGCGGACAGAATAGAGAATCCAGTTTAAAGAAAGAGATCACCAAAGGGGTGACGACGGAGGCCAATGTCATGCGCCTTTTAGGTATGCCAACGATCGTGACACCGAATAGTATTGGCGATGAGGTCTGGTTCTATAAAAATCTCACTTATTCGTTTCAGGAGAGCAATAACGGCAAAAGCCTCATTTTGTGGGAGGTTGCCAATGCGGATTCCACGAGTCTAACAAGATCATTTAACTTGCTCATTACGATCGACCAAAATGACATCGTAAAAGATTTTAAATTGGACTGGTTGGACCTTGACAATTTGTGATAAGAAGAAAATCTGACATGATCAATTCGATGCCTGAAAGTATGACGCGAAAGCTTTGAAATTTGAGGTGGACAGGTTTCGGTTAAATCAATACTGGCGTCTTATGTGATATGACCTGCTAAATAGAACCCTTCATTTTGAATTGATCGAGTTTTTAAATAATTTTGCTGACCCGGATCATCTCAGAGACAAGACGCTTCTGTTTTAGTTCCCTCCGTTAAAAAAAGCTTGTTTCTTAGATAAATTTTAATTATTTTTCCAACCTTTAAATTACCCTTTCAATGCTGGTCTTCTGATGTTTTAAATGACTATGGAATTAACGAAAACTAAGGGGATTGATTATGACAATGGGCTCCGGTCAAATCGAACAAATTTATCAGCAGCTCGAACATCGCTTCTCCTATTGGGAAAAGTTAAAAGATATGATTGATCAGTGTATTGACATGATGCTGAATCTCAGACAAAGTGGGCATCCTGGAGGATCTCGGTCCAAGGTGCACTTTTTTTTGGTAACGATGCTGAGCGGCGTCATGCGGTATGATATTCGGCATCCAGAGAAACGGTTTGCTGACCGATTCATCTTGGTCGGCGGCCATACCGTGCCGTTGGTCTATGCGACGTTGGCTGTTTTAAATGAGGCATTAAGAAGAAAATTTAAGCAAACTGGTGATCCGAAATATCAGATCCCGCATGAAGCTGAGCGGGGGCTATTTTGGGAGGATCTTTTAACCTTGCGCCACAACAAAGGTCTACCAGGCCATGCCGAGATGGGAGGAAAGACGCTGTTTTTAAAATTCAATACCGGCCCCTCAGGTCACGGCTCCCCGGCTGCTGCTGGGGAAGCAATGGCGCTGAAACTGGCTGGCGCGGATGATATTCGGGTGTTCGCTGTGGAGGGGGAAGGTGGCTCCTCGGCGGGATGTACGCATGAGACCCAAAATTCAGCCTGGGGATTAGGACTGAATAACTTGTATTATCTGTTTGATTGGAACGATTATGGGATCGATGATCATGCGATGAGCAGCATCATTTATGGCACTCCTGCCGAATGGTTCGGTGCGCATGGGTGGCGGGTTTTTGGAACCGAGAAGGGAATGGAATGGCCTTCGGTTACGCGGACTATTCTGGAGATGATCTATTCAGAAAATAAGGATAAGCGGCCGAATATCTCTTGGTTCAAGACCCGAAAAGGGCGCGATTATGGCGTTTACGATAATAAATCGCATGGCACTCCCCATAAGCCGATGAATAGCCCGTTGTTTTGGGAGACCACCAAAATTTTTACCGAGCGATATGGGATCGAGTTCGAGGGGTTTGGCCAGCCAGCGCCGGACACGCATGCGGCACAAGTGGAACAGACCAGAAACAATTTGCAGCGCGTCATGCAGCTTTATGACCAGGATCCCCAGTTGTTAGATTACGTGGCAGATACGCTGGTCGAATTGGGAGAATCTATTCCTGATCAAAAGAAGACGCTGTTTTATGATTTCAACAAGAATCCATTTAAAGATCCGGTGTTTACCGATTATCGAAATTATCCGGCGGATATCTTTGCGAAGCCAGGCCAGAAAGAGCCCAATCGCGCTGGGTTGTCCAAATTTGGCGCATGGATCAATGCCAAATGCTACGAGAAATATGGCCGGCCGATGTTCATCGCGATGTCCGCGGATCTGGCAGACTCGACCAACATTTCTGGATTTGCCAAAGGGTACGGCAGCTTCAAAGGCTTTGGGGTATACGAGCGAAATCAAAATCCCCGGGGATGTTTGCTGCCGCAAGCGATTACCGAATTTGCCAATGCTGGCATCTCGGCTGGTATCGCCACCGTGAATCTCTCCGAACGGCCGTTTGAGGAATTCAACGGTTTCTACGCCACTTGTTCAACCTATGGCTCATTCATTTATTTGAAATATGGGCCGATGCGATTATTCAGTCAACTGGCACAGGATTCGGAGATCAAAGTGGGCAAGGTGCTCTGGATCGCCGGGCATTCCGGCCCAGAAACAGCCGAGGATTCGCGGACTCACTTTGGCATCTTTGCGCCAGGAGTCTCGCAGTTGTTCCCCGAAGGACAGGTGATCAATCTCTATCCCTGGGAACATAATGAGGTCGCTCCCATGATCGGAGCGGCCATGGCAACGGATAAACCAATCATCATTCTCCATCTCACGCGGCCACCGATTGAAATCCCAGATCGTCAGAAGCTGGGGATAGCCTCGCATTTTGAAGCGGCCAAAGGTGCTTACCTGATTCGGGATTATAAGCCCGGTTTGCCCAAAATGGGGACCATTTTCGTTCAAGGCACCAGCACCACCGCCAATTTGATCAAAATCCTGCCCAAATTAGATGAGGCAGGGTTCAATCTCAAATTGGTGGCTGCTGTTAGCTACGAGCTTTTCAAAATGCAGCCAGAAAGCTATCAAAAATCCATCGTTACGGATTCCGACTGGCTGGATTCCACGGTTATCACCAACGCTGCCCGACGGAACATGAGAGACTGGATTTTCACGAAGATCTCAGAGGAATATGCCATGTCCTCGGATTGGGACAATCGCTGGCGCACCGGGGGCTCAGTAGAAGAACTGTGCGAAGAGGCACATATATCACCCAACTGGTTATTCAAAGGCATCGAGCGGTTTGTTAAAGACCGAGATAAGCGGCTGCAGCGGATCAAAGAGATGCTTCCATAAGAGCTGTTTCACAGAAAAGGCGCCTGGTGCTAGGCGCCTTTTTTATTTAACGAATAATATCCCGAACCAGACCCAATCCTTGGAGGCGGAATTGCTTTCGTCAACCTCCATGGCTGGATTCCAGATGATAAATCCAAAGAATTGCGGTAGAACCAAAATGGCATTTTTTTACGTTATCATGACGATCTATCGCCTGGCGGCGATGCAGCCTCTTCATCTATGGTGATTCAGAGCGATTGCTGTGGCAGTTGCCCCTGCAATTATATCGAAGCAGTGAACAATGATTTTTCGTTCGGGCAATAAGGATGATTTATTTGATCAATAAACACCGGCCCGACTGAACAGCACCGCCGCAATTCATCTGATATAGATATAGGCCTGAGCAACGTTTGCTGCCGTCCCAGAATAAAATATGATCCCCAGCGCCTTGGACCTCATCAAAGATGATATCCACTAATTGACCAATAGCGTCAAAAATTCTTAATCTCACTGGCGCAGCATAAGGCAGGTGATAGACAAAATAAGTGATCGAATTAAATGGATTGGGGTAATTCTGCACCCAAAAATTTTGGTCAGGCTGAGCCCAGATATTGTTCACCCCGGTTGTGGCCAGATGCAAGATTTGGATAATGTTGATCAGCATCAAATTTGCCCCATAAAGATGCTTCATGTGATCGCTGGGGGTCTCGCCCGCATAGCCTTTCAAATGAAAATAGCCTGTATCGCAGGCGGACCTTTGGATACCGACAGCGTCAATAGCTGAAACAGCGATTCGTTGAGCGCCGATCCCGTCGATGAGATAGTTGGCAGTCTGGGTGGTGCTTTCATAGCCGCTGGTGGGAATTTCCGAATGGGTGAGAACCATGATTTTCTTCCGATCTCGAGCCTCTCTGGCAAAGCGGAGGAAGTCTTTCATCTGCTGCGCTTTCAACGCCGGATCGGAGCTTGAATGCAAGCCATCCGCCAATGCCAGGGCATTGATCTGATCGTAATAGCTAACTGTTTTCAAGATCTCCCGCACCCCAGCATAGCCGGCACTGAACGAAGTGACAATAAGTGTATCGATCGTTGGGTTGGTGATGATGTTATAGCTTTGGAGCGTGGATTTGACTTTGTCCAGTATCAATCGGAATTTGCTGGTATCCTGGAAATAATTTTGATACGGGCTCGACAGCGCCCCCAGATGGATATTGAACAGCACCGCATTTGCCTGAGCTTTATAGACTATGTCTTCGGCAGCCCAGGAGGCGCTATGAAGATGAAAGACCAAGATAAATTTACCATTCTCTGGCGCATTGAAATAATTCGGCACGAATAGCTGGGCAAATTGACCTGTTGTGCCTTGATTGAGTTTCAGCTCATTGGTCAAATCGAATCGTTGGCCGATGGCAACACCCTGAGCCAGAGCGATGTGAGATAGAAAAATTAGCATCGCTAGAAGAGCGAAGATATTTTTCATGTTCGATCACCTTTTTGAATAGCGTCTATTCTGTGGGACATCTTTTCTGTGGGAGAAAAGATTATTTGCTCCCACAGAATTGTCATCCCACAGAAATGATTTCGGGAATAAAAATTTTCATCAAGAAGTTTTCAGCATCAATTCTGTGGGACATCATTTCTGTGGGAGAAAAAGTTTATTTTGCTCCCATAGAATTGTCATCCCACAGAAATGATTTCGGGAATTAAAAATCTTCATCAAGAAATTTTCAGCATCAATTCTGTGGGACATCTTTTCTGTGGGAGAAAAAGTTTATTTTGCTCCCACAGAGCTGGCAGCCCACAGAAATGATTTTGGGAAAAAAAAATCTTCATCAAAAAGTTTTCAGCATCAATTCTGTGGGACATCATTTCTGTGGGAGAAAATTTTGTTTTACTCCCATAGAAAAAAGAGAAGGACTACGCACGTTCAGCGGCGTGATGCTCCAATTTTTCAAACAAGTCTCGAAAAATAGGATCGCGTCTGACAAAATAAGCCTGTCGAATGAAATGTCGTCGCTGGTCAATGCTCCAGGTCATCTGATCGGTCACAATGGGGCTGTGGACGATTTTGCTGGGCACCCAATTCGCATTCACCAGCCAGGCAATCGCTGAAATATCCCAGATGGGGCGGGAAAAGGCAAAATGGTCAGTGGTGCACGATTTGAACGTGTTAGCGAGGTAATCGCCAATGGCGTCTTTTCCCTGGACATAGCGTTCGATTTCTGGCAAATTAGTAAGAAGATGTGAGGACACTCCCAGACAGGGGATCTGCACCAATGGCACGCCGCAATCAAATATTAGCCTTGCCGCCAAAATATCCTGCTTTAAATTAAATTCCTTGGTGTGATGCCAATGGAGTGGATGCCCACCTAACCAGACAATAACGATGCGCTCGATGATGGCAGGCTCAATCAAGATGGCAGAGGCAATATCAGTCAATACAGCAATGGCGGCCACAAAGAGAATTTCGTTTCGATTCAACTGCATGGCTCGATCCACCAGATCCAACGCCGCCTCGCTACGAACCGGATGCTCCCAATCCATTAGATAGCGATCCGATCCGCGGTACACGAATCCATCTGCTGGCCGATTAAGCGCTTTGAGCAGTTTCAAAATTTCCTGATAGCTTTTCTCCATGCCATCCGCAGGCCCAGTGGAGCGGTCATTGAAAATTGGCGCCGCGTAAATGGCATCTACCTCGAATCGCTCGCTCGAAAGCAGTGCATAAGCGATTGCGAATTGATCATCAATTTCATTATAGGTATCGGAGTCGATCACCAGGCGTATTTTGGTCTGTGGCGGCTGCAGTCGTTCCAGTCGCACGATCTCTGAGATGATAGGAAATTTCATGAACGGTTCTTCCTCGAAGGCGAATTTTGTTTTGTGTTTGGATTCTTTTGCCAACATAAGGGTGGCAAATCTTTGGATGGATGAATTCAATTCACAAAGGATGTTGTAGCAACATCAATTTCGTTCTATCGATTCGTTTCACAAATCTTGCTTGTTCTCGATCCACTCATAATCGAAATAGGATGTCGAACAACTACGGTTTTCATCAGGGCAACGTCCTTCAGTCATGGTAAAAATAATGAAATTTCTGGCAAAAGCAAGGGAATTTTTGGTCAAAAGTTTCCCTTGCATTTTGCCCCTCTTTTTATTAATTTGAGCCACAGTAAATTCTGAAATCCACTTTGAGTCAATTAGGAGACTTGGGCAAAAGTTTAGATCAAATTCTTTTTGGAGGATGCCATGAAAATCATTAAGATTGCTGGATTGCTCTTGATTGGCCTTTTAGTGATTATTTTAGTGCTCGGAATCGCCGCGCCAAAATCATATCATGTCGAGCGTTCCGTTGTCGTTCCCTTACCGGCCCATCAGGTTTTTGAGCACATTCAGTATTGGCGCAACTGGCAGGCATGGTCGCCCTGGGCTGAAACAGATTCAACAATCCGCGTGACCATTGCAGGCATCGATGGCGAGGTCGGTTCTAAATTTCAATGGGACGGCAGGCAGGCTGGCCGCGGCGAAATGATCGCCACCAAAATCGAAAAAGATAAAGAGCTGGCTTATCACCTTCGTTTTATCAAACCCTGGGAAAGTGAATCTGACGGCTATCTTCGTCTGGCAACGATGGGGGATAGCACGCGCATAACCTGGGCATTCTACGGCAAAAGTCCGTTCCCCTGGAATGTCATCTCTCTGTTTCTGAGTATGGATAGAATGATCGGCAAGGATTTTGAACGCGGCCTTGAAAGACTCAAAAGTATCCTCGAATCTCAATCAATCGCGCAACCTGAATAATGCTCGCCAGCAAAATATATCGCGATAGCGAATGGCCAGTTGATGAGGGTTGAAATCCGAAACATGAAATCATCCACTGGTTGAAAATTTTGATGATTTCGTTTAGCCGCGGTTTGATTTGTGCAAATAATTCCCACCCATGTTTCCTTTTTGCACAATTAAATGCCAATGATAGCGCCTCGCTATCGAAATTGAGATAATTTTCGATCAAGCCGAAAAAGGTGACCTGCTGCGCCCGAATTGGTTTATGATAGCTAACCGATAAGAGTACGACATTTCGATAATCTCGATCGCTCGGATTGGTTTTTATCATGCTCTTATTCGTTGGAGGAGGACCTCTGCTATTTCACTTCAATCAAAATTTCACCTGAAATTTGAACACAATAAATTTTGCCTCGCATCGCCTATCGATGCACCAAAAGCAGTTTAGGACACTCAACCTTTTTGACATTCGGTATATTCCATGGGCAAATTTTTCTAATTTTGCATTGGCATAGTTTGGTTTGGAACGTTTATTTGGCTATAAATCCTAAAATTCGTTCTGTGACAATAAAATGCCGTTATCTTGCTGAATGGATTTGAGCGCTCTGGTTGGTTTAGGAATGAGCCGAAAGGATACGATTTTGAATTTCAAATATGAAGCTCATGGAATGGAATCTTAGCGGCCAGAGGAATGGTTGCAATTGAGAATGATGGAACTTCTCATCTGATAATTTGGGGGCCATTTCTGTTACTTGTGCTGTAAAAGGTGAGGTGAAATGATTCAAATCCTATGCAAAGATAGATCAAGAACGCTGCGAGATGGTGAAGCTTGATTCTAATGGCACAATATTTGTCAAATTGGATACTCGAATTCATCAGGGGGGATCATTTCGATAGTCTGGCAACAGCAGTTCCAATACTGGTCGCTTTCATGAAAGCCAAGCGGAAAACCGACATGCTACATGTGATGAATTGATGAAAGCGAGCATGCAATTGGATTGGTAGCTTGTTGCCGCATAACTGATAACCATTATCAACTCAACGGAGGTACTGGCTATGAGGATCAAATTCTTTGCTCTGCTAAGTATTTTGGCTTTACTGACGATGTGTAGCAAAAATGCTACTTCACCCGATCAAAATGGTGCGAGTTTGCTGAGCAGTACCGAGCAAATGCAAATCGTGTCTGCTGAAGTTGCTGCCAGCGCTGGCGGCATCATGGCAGATATTGGGATGATGGGAATCATTGCGAAAGGGGGATTGAAACCTGGGCTCTATAAGCCGGCGAGTTTCGATACAACTTTCAAATATGGTTGGATCACCTATTCTGTAAGCATGTCCTTTTATAGCGCCCTTGGCAACGAGCAGCCGTTTTATATTCCGAGGCTAACGGATAAAATCGTTTATCAGGGCACATTGACTGGGCATGATTCGACGGCCAATCGAGAGGTCGAACTCAATAAATCCGCTTCATTTGTCGTCACAGGCATCACCACCGGGGTAATTACCATTAATGGGACAGCCAGCAATAATTCGTCTTATCAATTTACTGGCAAACAAGTAAGCTCCGAGGCCGAGGTTCACAGCAGCTTCGTGGTTACGGATGTGGTGATTGATACGAAAGTTGATCCGTTTATTCCACAAAGCGGAAAGATCGAATGCAGTTTCAAGGGTAGCTATCACCGCATGGGACCTGTTCAGGAAAAAGATATTGAATACGATTTCTCGCTTACGCTGGAGTTCACCGGGAACAACCAGGTTAAGATCACCTTGCCCAATGGCGATCAATATACCCTGGATATCGTGACCGGGGAATATAGCTCCAAGCCATAACGGCCTATCCAACTATCGGACTAAACGGCATTCTATTGGCTCCTGGCCTTTAGAATGCCATATTTGTTTTCAATGGGCAATGCGGTCTGGCTTTGCGAATTTTTATAGAGCGGCGATTAAATTGTTGAAACCGATTTTGGATTCGTTCATGAACCAATTTTTTAAGTTGAGATGAGGCGGACAACAAAAGAGCATCAGGATATCCGATATAGCTTCTGAGGCAAACGATCAACTCTGCGGCAGGAGCATACGATTTTCTGAGATTCGGAATTTGCGATAAGAATGGCCAGGCCGGATCATCATGACATGGTTCGGCTGGTCGCGAAGCCACTGCGCAGTGCTTTAGAGAATCCTCATTTTGAACGATCATAAATGACCGAAGTGCTGAAGGATGTGAGATTGGGAACGATCAATACCTTCATTGGTCTGGGTTCAGAATTTTAAATATATTGTCAGGGCTGATGCTAAGCTTCCCTGATTCGATCTGCTTGGTGAGGCTGATCAATTGCTGATGAACTGGCAAAGATAAGTTGTGTTGTTGCGCCTTTTTGACGAGAAATCCATTGATGAAGTCGATCTCGGTCGCTTTGCCCCGCCGCAGAAATTGCAGCGAGGACGATAGGACGCGCTGATATTTTAATCCTAACAGTTGTAAGCCCAGATGCTTTTTGAATAGGGAGAAGCTAAACCGATCAGTTTGTTGTTTGATATCCAGGGCAAATTTATGGAGGTCGATGCTGTTCGCTGTTGGTTCTAATTGAATGTGATGGCTGTTGGCAACGGCAACACCTTCGGTGATGGCGAGGAGAGCAATGGCACGGGCAGCGTTGAGTCTCAGCAGTTTGCCCAATGACAAACCGCTAATGCCGGCCAGGGTATTCAGGGCAGCATTCAGGATCAAGTTTGAAAATCGCGCGCCGAAGATATTAGAGCTGACCGTTACAGGGAATATTTTTTCCAGCAGGGATTTGATGATGAGCAATCGATGAGTGACCTCGCCATCTAACTCACCGATGACGAAATTTGCCTCGCTGGTGATTTCACTGCGTCCTGGCCCCAAAAGAGTGGCGGTCCAGCCGACCACGCAGCCGACGGTGCGATCGGGCCGAACGATGTCGGCAATGATTTCCTCGCAGATGCCGTTCTGGAGCGAGATCACCGTGGTGTCGTCGCGCAAAAATAGCACCAGCTTTTGCGCAAGCTCTTTGATCTCATTGGCTCGTGTGGCGAGAAATACGATATCGGGTTGCTCAACCATTTGGGAGATATCCAAAACAACCTCTGGATAGCAAATAATCGGATCATGCACACCCTCGATGCGCAGGCCGTTATTTTCAATGGATTCTAAAATCTCGCGATGCTTGCATACGAGCTGGACATTATAGTTAGCGTTGCAAAGGTAACCAGCAATGACACTGCCGATAGCACCCGCACCAATAACAACGATTTTCATTTCGCCTCCACGCACATTGGCAATCGGCACGATGGTGTAACTAAATTCAAAATTGCACCTGAAATTTTAAAATGAACGCATCATTTTATAATATTTTTCTTGGACCGAGAAATCACCAAGCAATCACATGGCTCACCATGCTGGGGATTAAAATTTATCGCTCCGTGAACGCGGTAATTCTCTGGGGTGTCTGTGCCCAAAAGCACAGGGGATTTAACAAACATCATTATTTGTTTTGTAATGAATTCAATTGGGAAATTTAGCTCGTAGTCAGTTTTGCTGCTGGGGGTTCAGATTAATGATGCGACCACCACCTCTGAATCGAGATCGATAATAACGATCGTTTAGATTGGAAATTTTCACTCCAGATGAGGTGCTGGCATGCACAAAATAATTTTTTATGAGATAAATGCCCACATGGTCAATTGACCTGCGATTGGTAAAAAAAACCAGATCTCCCAAATAGAGATCGTTCTTTTTGATCCGTTGGCTGGCTTGATAAAGCTGATATGCGTTATGCGGGATATCAATCCCAAAGGCTTCCTTGAAAACTGTGGAGACTAATCCCGAGCAATCCATGCCATCGGAGGAGTCGCCCCCATAGCGGTAGGGTGTTCCGAGATAAACCTTGATCTGGTTCAAAAGTTTCTGCTGCATTATTTGTACGCTGTCCTTCGCCACAAATTGTCTCTGGAGCCAGATCCTATCGGTTTCTTCACGCCGATGAACCATGGGGTGGGAACAAGAAAAGCTGCTGAGAACAATCAGGACGATTGTCATATTAATCGCATGATGCATAGACTATCCACCCAAACGCAATGGAGTTAAATAGGGTCGCCTTGGTCGTCAATTTTCTTTGTTAAATAGCTCACATCTACTGGCAATGCCAGGTATGAACCATCCAGTTCAACAGCTCGGCACTTATTAATTCAAATGATCGGGCGATTTTAGTTCCGCTCGTTGCAGGCCAGCCGAACTGGTGATGCGCAAGAGATCATCGATTTCATGGCAAAAGGGATCGGAAATCATTCAAAAATCCTGCCACGATCCGCTATCGGCGAAATTGCAATGTGGTTGACCTCAGACATTAAACTCTGGAATTGAACCGAAACCGCTAATACAACGCTAAGATACGATGGATTCGACAGAACTCCTCTTACCCTGGCGCGGCGAGGTGATGATTGTCTCAAGGTAAAATTATTGGAATTCGATCAAAAAGTCAATGATTATTTGCTGAGTTAATGTCTTTCACTGCAACAGTGTTTCAAATTGAACAAAAAATTCATATCGCTCCATTACGAGTTGTTCTTTAGAAAACGCTATCCGCTTGATTTTTTGTGGGGCGAAATGCAGCAGAACGGCATTGCGGCTTGGTACGATTTTGGCTTCATCGTCACGGGCTTTTGTGATCATCCCACTAAAAAGGTTATGGCCGTAAAGGTTAACAAATGCAGGGGGCATTCGGTGAAAGAGATTTTATTGATTGGCGATGGTTTAAAGGGAAAAAAGCTTATTCACGATTTGATGCAGCAGGGCGACTATAAAATTCGTCAAGCCAGAAGTCCATTGAAAGCCTTAGAGCTGCTAAAGCAAAACAGTCCTGACTTTTTGATGTGCACTGGAAAGATCCGACAGACAGTCGATGGCAAATATTTTTTGGAATTGGAAGGTTAAAGTCTTGTGACCCAGAACGCTTGAGCAGCTCAATATGCAAAGTGAACTGATGAGAGAGCCACATCGGGAATTTTGCATTGATATTTAATTTGATTCACTCCTTCCTTCAGGCCGACAGGATACTAATCTCTTCAGCAAGGAAGAACTACATCTATAAATCAAGCTCGCAAGATGATCCGTCTATTGGATTACTATAACTTTCCATTGAAGCAGCAGGGCTTAACGAGTGGGCGCTAAATGGGATACATAATCGTCAATTTAGCAATGGGATTTTTGGGGGAGCTGATAAAAAGCATAATAAGTCAGTTGGAGAGATGAAGGATGAAGCGAAGCACGGTTGGTAAGATGGTCAATTCATTTCATAGTCGATTCTTTGCCAAAGTAGGATTTTTTTGTCTTTTTGTCTTGGACCTCGGTATTTTCCTAAATGCGAGCGCCCAGCAGATCAGAATCATGCCCTTGGGCGATTCAATTACCCATGGGGAACATGGCTCAACACCGATCGGCGGTTTTCGAGATGATTTAGCGGATTTGCTGTTGAGTGAGGGAGTTAATTTTGATCTGGTTGGGACGCTCAATGATGGCACGGGTTACTACCCATTTCACGAAGGCCACCCAGGCAAAACAGCGGAGTATCTGGCCAATAATATCCTCACATGGCTTTCGGTTACCAATCCCAATATCGTCTTGCTTCATATCGGCACCAACGACATCAATTCCTACTATGCGAATACTGATATTCGGGATGACATCGAGCGGATTTTAGAGAATATCTGGAGTTTCGATAGCAAAATCCCCGTGTTGCTTTGCAGCTTAATTCCTCGAAATGACAATCTAAATAGCACCAATACCGCACTCTGCGAGCTTGTCCATGAATTGGCCGTGAAAAAGCTGATGCAAGGCAAATTGATTCGCTATGTGGGTCAAAACGAGGTCTGGGTGGTTAATTCCAATTGGCCGACCGCGTATCTCTATGACAAGTTTCATCCAAACAACACTGGCTACAACGTAATGGCCGAAGTTTACTTTAATGTGCTCATGAATCAGCTTACAGGGGTCAGTCAGTTTATCACCGATAATTTTAATCGAACCAAATTGGGAATGACCTGGAACGCTGAGGATGCCTATAAGATCGCCACGAATCAGTTGACGATCCAAAGCGGCGGCAATTATTGGTGGAAGCCAGCTATTTATGTGGCGGAAATGGATCCTATTGCCGTATCGTTCGATTGGGGGCGATCTGTGGATCCCACGAAGGACGGCAACGTTGGGCTGGCGTTGCATTTGCAATCGAATCAAATCAACACCAGCGGCTATCTGGTGTATAAAGAAAGCGCCACCCAGAAGCTGAGACTTTATCGGCTACAGAATGGTGCGGTAGGAGAATTGCTGGATGAAGTTGTAGGGAGATTGCCAGCGGCGGTTCAAGGCGATCAGTTTCGGGTTGCGATGTACAACGATTTTCAAGGCGCTCATTTCACCTGCTACATAAACGGGAATTACGATGGGGATGTGATCGATCCGAATGGCATCTATAGTTCTGGCAAGAAACATTTTGCTGGCGTGATGATGGCCGGCACGGCCAATAATGTGGTGGATAATTTTCAGTTGATTCACAGCAAAGGGGCAGCCGAACATATTTATGCCGTCTGGGGCGATCAGCAGCAGGGGGATCCAGGGGTGAGATTACCAGATTCGTTGGTGGCAATGGTGACAGATAAATACGGTAATCCAATTTCCGCCGTGCCAGTTAGCTTTGAGGTGATGGAAGGGGACGCCACGATCGCCGCGCCAGAGTCAAAGAACCATTTCGAGTTCGAGGCCGAAGACGGCGCTGTCACTTATCCCATGCAAATCATGACAGACCCCAATGCGTCCGGTGGAAAATACGTGGAAGTTCCGATGGAATATCCTGATGATTCCAACGCCAAGGTCGTGTTCACCTTTACAGTTGCAGAAGAGGCAGATTTCGTGGTATGGGGGCGAGTACAATCGGGCGATTATCTGCACGATTCATTTAAGGTCATTATGGACGAACAACCAGAAATCGTGTGGCACATTTCTGGCAAATATACCTGGACCTGGGATCAGGTGTATGTTTTGAATGGAGAAACTCCAAAAATTTTCCATTTAAAAGCTGGAACCCACACTTTAGGCATCAAGAATCGGGAGTGGGGATCAAAATTAGATAAAGTGATCATCACAAATGACCTCAGTTTCAGGCCCGGCACATTGCAGAAGCCGCAACAGACCTATCACATCACTAATTCCAGTGGCCGCGCTCATGCCATAGTTACTTTGGGGACAACGCCGGGGCTGGTGAGGATCAAAGCCAGTTCGCCCAATTTTTCTGACCAGACTATTTTTACCGCGACGGTCCGCTCTGCCCAGATTCCCAACAGCCTGGCGATCGTGAGTGGCAACAATCAGAGTGCAAGGCCCAATGAAACCCTGCCCAATCCGCTCGTGGTGGAGGTTCGTGATGGCGACAATCACGTGATCCCCAATATTGCTGTCAAGTTCGAGATTATCCAGGGAACCGGGGCCAGCTTGGGCAGTCCGCAACCCGTCATGACCAATAGTCAGGGACAGGCATCCACGACGCTGAAATTGGGGAGCGAATATGGAACCTATATAGTGCGGGCCAGTTGTCCTGGCTATTCTGTCGCTCCAGTCACTTTTCAAGCAACAGCGACCTCTGCGGTACTGGCGATTTCGGGCACCTGCAGCTATTATAGCAAATCAACACCCATCAACAACGTAGTGATCAAAGCCACAGGCAGCGGGAATTCGTCCGCGACATCAAATGCGCAGGGGCAATACCAGCTTGCTGGGCTCGAAATGCATGGCAATTATACGCTGACCCCGGAGCGGGCGATTTTTAACGACTGGTCTTCCCATTTAATCACCACCTATCAGGCGGCACTGACGCTTCGGCAGGCGGTTGGATTGGAGAACTTCTCCTCGATGCAAATCAAAGCTGGCGACGTGGATCGCGATGGCAAGATCACTGCCTACGATGCTGCGCTCATCGCGCAATTCGCCGTTGGGTTGCCGCGAAGAAGCGACTCGCATGTAGGAAAATGGCTATTTTTGCCTGGCTTCAGATCTTACTATGATTTGACCGTGAGCTACTATAATCAGGACTACACTGGCATTCTGCTGGGCGATGTGACCGGTCAGTGGAATCAATCCTACAATGCGCCAAAAGCTGGGGAATCTCGGTCAATAACCTGGCTTGATCATATTATTGTCGATGATGATCGAGTATTGATCCCGATCACCATTGCCCCGGAAACCGCAGTGCTCTCGTGGCAGCTCCAGTTGCGGTACGATCCAACCAAACTGCAATTTGTCAAGGTGGTGAACCAGGCTTCTGGATTTCAGTTGGTCGAGGGGAGCAGCCAGGGCGCCTTGGAACTGGGAATGTACGGTGCACAACCAGTTCAATCATCCGAGCCGTTTGCTATCATCGAGCTTCAGGTTATCGATGATAGAACTGGGCCATTGACCATTGACGTCCCCTATTTTCAGGTGAATGATCAACCGCAGCAGCACGGCAGTACTGCGATTACCACTCAGCCCTTGGCGCCGAGAGATTTTGTCTTGCTGAGCAATTACCCGAACCCATTTAACCCATCGACCACCATCGCCTATCAGCTTCCTGAGCCGGGTTGGGTGAATTTGGTCATCTACAGCATCGGAGGAAAGCAGATCATTTCCCTGGTCGATGAGGAGCAAACGGCTGGATCACATCGCGTCGAATGGAATGGATTAGATCAGCATGGCATAGAAGTGGCCGCTGGAGTTTATTTTGGTCAATTTCGCTATCGGCAACAGCAAAAGACGATGAAGATGATCAAGGTGAAGTGACGAGAAATCAACGATGATAATGATGCGAAAGATCAACCCAAAATTAGCGCCTGGATGAAAAATATTCAATTCATGGTTTTGAGGTCATTGCGATCTGCCACCTTGTGGATCGCAATGACCAAGTTAAAAAAAAGCTCAGCGTTTTCGTTCAAGCACCAATTCGTCTGCTGCAAAAATTGAAGCCGAATATTCCTGCGAATACAGAAATCCTCTTGGAGTTCAGTCTTATATTGAGCAGGAATCAGGATGATTGCATGCGCAGGTATGACAAGAGTCATTATTTTTGGCATCCTGCAACAAGAATAGTTAGCTGGGATGCTGTTTTAAACTGCTACCGATAGACCCTCGAATGTGACTTTTCGGAATGATTTGGCAGCATAAACATTGGAAATCGGCAGCCATACCCCCAGCCTGGCCGATCCGCAATGCTGCCATTGCTTGAGGATGTTTTTCGGATCTGTTGGTCTTAATGAATTTGCTGGGAGAGCAGCTCGAAAAACTTCGTGAAATCCACGTTGCCGCCGGAGATGATGATCCCCACCTTTTTTCCAGCGATTTTCAACTGTCGGGATAAGAGCGCGCCGAACGGGACCGCCGATGAAGGCTCGACAATGATTTTCATCCTTTCAAAAATATGCCGCATGGCCATGATGATCTGATCCTCACTCACCAGGACGATTTCATCCACCAATTGCTGGATAATGGGAAACGTTTTGTCGCCGAGCGACGTCTTGAGTCCGTCGGCGATGGTATTGGGATGCTCGGGAGGGATAATCCTGCCCGCCTGAATGGAACGAAAGGCATCATCGGCATTGCGGGGTTCGCAGCCGATGATCTTTATGGTCGGCTTAAGTGCCCGACTTGCAATGGCCGTGCCGCTGAGCAATCCGCCACCGCCGACCGGCGCTAAGATGTAGTCGAGGTCAGGGACGTCCTCCAATAGTTCGACCGTGGCGGTGCCCTGCCCAGCAATGACGTCATAATTATTGAACGGATGAACCATGACCGCTCCAGTCTGGGCGATGATCGCAGCAGCCGTGGTTTCGCGCGCTACCTGGGTGGGCTCACAAAAGGTGATCTCTCCGCCATAATTTTTCACAGCAGCGATCTTCACGGCTGGCGCATTGGAAGGCATAACGATCCTCGCGGTAATTCCCCGCCTCCGCGCTGCCAGCGAAAGGGCTGCTGCATGATTGCCAGAAGAGTGGGTAACCACCCCTTTTGCAGCCTCCGCTGCCGAAAGCGAAAACACCGCATTGCACGCCCCACGAAATTTGAATGCTCCCACCTTTTGAAAATTTTCACATTTGAAAAACAGGTGAGCTCCGATCATCTCATTTAGCGTTGCACAGGTCAATACTGGCGTGCGATGCACCAAACCAGCAATGCGCCGTTGCGCGTCACGAATGTCCTCGAATGTCGGTCGATGTTCCATTTATCGGCTCCAAATTAATGATCAGTATCGAAACGATCTCTGTTTAGCCCAAACATCTCAAAGTGACCATGGGAGTGAAATATAAGCCTATTTTACATACTGAATAATCGGACTACCACGAAATCAAAGGAGATAAAAATTTCCCTCCATGATATTTTTATATACCCTGGGTGTCTTAAAAAAGAAATTTTCATTTTAGAATTTCAGGTTCAATCTAAAAGCATGACTCACAGATCAGGATAAAGCATAATTCGAGTGGACGAAGCAACAGTCGTTTGAGCTCACCTTAGCGCGTATCAATAAAGCAGCGAAATTGGTACCTGTTCTGGCATGACATCCTGAGGGTACCAGGAATTCGTTAGAATAAAGCCATGCCGATAATTTCTGACAATTTCATCCAGAATGATGCGTGAATATCTCGGTCCAAAGTCGAATCGAATGCTCGGAGTTCGAATCCAACAGTTTTTCGCCGCTGTTGAACGATCGAATATCTATCGATCTCGAGCAAGCTATTTCGCATTAATTGCTGCCATCGCTTCGATTTCGATGAGGAACCCGTGATGCAACGTCCCCACTGGGACGATGGTCCGCGCTGGGCGGTGATCGCCAAAATATTCAGCGTAAATCTGGTTGACACGATCCCAATTCTGAATGTCCGAAAGATAGACAGTTGTTTTGACGACTTGATGCAACCCGCTATTGGCAGCTTCGAGGATTGCCTTCAAATTTTTCAGAACCTGACGCGTTTGGTCATCAATGGTACCCAAGATTTTCGACCCGGTTTTCGGATCGATAGGCAAAATCCCCGAAACATAAACCATGCCCTGATGAACGACTGCCTGCGAATAGTGCCCGCCGGGAACTGGGGCTTCAATGGTTTTGACCATTCTCATCTCATCAACCTCTCTTTCTAAATCTTCCACCGGGCATGGCGCCAACAGCCAAAAAATTTTTGCACGCCGAGAATGCCCTTCGGATCAGAAAATCATTCGACTTCACTCCTGTTCAGAACAATCTAATGAATTCTTCAATTCCAATTTGCATATCTCTGAAACTCTAAAATGAAAATATTTTTTTAAAATGCCCGCGGAACACACGAAACCACTCTCTGAGAGCATTTTTTATTTCCTTTCTTTCTCGTCATTTCTCGTGGTTCCTATGCCTCTTAAAATGCCACCTAAAATTCTAAAATGAACTCACCATGTCTAAAATTTTTCTCGGACACAAAGATCACCAAGCGGTCACAGGGATAACCGAGCAAGGGATTAGAATTTATCACTCAGTGAACTCGGCGATTCTCTGATGTCTCTGTTGTCAAAAGCCGATAGAATTTAACGATCCCTATTAAGCCTATTGGAGCAAATTCGATTTAGAAATTTAGGTGCCGCTATTTTTCGCTTTATTGATTCTGTTGGACCGATATAAGCACCAAGCCCATCGACGATCAAGTTATTCGTGAGTGATCGCTCGCACTTCAAATTTTGAGATAGCGTCGTCAAGCCACGATCGGTGAATTGATAACCTATACGGAAGCTTATTGAGCGCTGCAATTACCAGGCATAAGCCTCGGGAGCCGGGCCACCTGGGCCAGGCCAGATTTCATCTAAGCGCTGTAATTGTTGCTCGGTCAGCCGAAGTTCCAATGCTCGCAAGCTGCCAGTGAGCTGTTCGATAGTCCGCGGCCCAATGATCGGGGCAGTTACCGCTGGCTGATGAAGTAGCCAGGCCAGGGCTACGTCGGCGGGTGCCTCCCCAATTTCCCGGCAAAAAGCTTCGTACGCCTGGACTTGTGGCCGATATTTTTCCAGGGAGGTTTGTACAAATTTGCCAGCGCGCCTGCCCTGTTGTACCTTTTCTAAGACGCCACCCAATAAACCACCAGCCAATGGACTCCACGGGATGATGGCGACACCGAGCGCCTGGCAAGCGGGAATCACTTCCAACTCGATCATGCGCGATTTGAGATTGTAGAGGCTTTGCTCAGAAACCAGCCCCAAAAAATTTCGCTGCGCCGCCGTGTAATTGGCTTGAACGATATGCCAACCAGCAAAATTGCTACTGCCGACATAAATGATTTTTCCTTCGCGAACCAGTTGCTCCATCGCCTGCCAAATCTCCTCCCAGGGAGTATCGCGATCAATATGGTGCATCTGGTATAAATCAATATGATCGGTTTTGAGACGTCTCAGGCTGTCCTCACAGGCGCGCTTGATGTGATAAGCCGACAGCCGTTGATCGTTTGGACCTTCTCCCATCTTGCCATAAACTTTTGTGGCCAGAACGACGCTTTCGCGCCGGCCATTCCCCTGGCTAAACCAACGACCGATGATTTGCTCGGTAATCCCTTGACCGATCTTCCAACCATATACATTTGCAGTATCAAAGAAATTTATGCCCAGCTCCAGTGCTTTGTCCATAATGGCAAAACTGTCGCGTTCGCTTGTCTCCGGGCCAAAGTTCATCGTGCCCAAACATAGCCGGCTCACCTTTAAACCAGTACGACCCAATTTGATGTATTGCATCTGCTCCTCCTTAATTTCGATTGAGTAGATCTCTGAATATCGCAAAATTATTCATTCCGAGCGAGGCGAGGTATATCATAATACAAACACATTGGACTGCTTCATCGCTTCACTCCTCATCCATAACTGGTGATGGATGAAATAAAATGCGGTGCTGAAAAGTTCAAATTGTCCCTCACGCCACAGGATCTCAGATTTATTGCATGGTGCGATCCACCCAAAAATCCTCACGGCGCCCTCAGCACCTCTTTTGCACGATATGAATCTGGTCTCATGAAAAATGTTTAGTGTAAAACCGAGCCGCATGGCGTTAAGTTCCAGGAATTTTCGCTTGACATTTTCGGTGTAATTGCTATATTAAGGCTGGGCTGTCTGTGCTTTCGTGAGACAATAGAAGCGAGATGTGGCAATTGATCGTTTCGATCTTTACTCGACTGCCAGATGGCCGGAAAAATTGCCTGTTGATCCCAAATTTCTGAAATGAACCATGACGGTTAAAACTCTTTGCACATGAAATGCACAGAACGCCACGAAATTTGAAGGAGAAAAGCGCTTCTAATATAGCATTTTCGAGTTTCTTATTGGCGACTTGAAGTATAAATTTTTATTTCAGGATTTCAGGTATCGGTTCAGCTTGCGGGAAGGTATTTCAAATGCGAACTGGCAAGTCGCAACCAAGCAGCGCACTTCGCTCAAATGAAATTTTCTGTGGCTGTTTAGCTCCTGTGCCCTAAATTTTTAGGCCACAGAAAAAGGACTGACACGGAAAAGGATTTTAAAATAAATACCAAATTTGAAAACTGAACCAGGACGGTTAATAATTAAAATTCTTTGCCCACGAAATTCACAGAACGACACGAAATTCGAAAGGAAAAAAGAGCTATTAGTACCTTTTCATGTGTTTCGGTGGCGCAAATTGGCATTTCAGAATTTCATATTCAGTTCTAAGCTAAAAATGCCTGTCTAATCGTGGGCGATAAAGCACGCAAAGATCAAATAAAAGTGTTGAATTGATGAGCCCTCCCGAAATGTTGGTGTGCAAACCCATCTTCAGCGCCTAGCATGACAATAAACGCAGAAATACAGGCCTCGATTCGGATGCTTTGGTCGTAGCAGTTCATCTTTGATGGCTTTTCGTGAGGTGGTTGATAGAACTTTTTAACGACAATTTTTTAATGATAACAAGAATCCAAATGAATGAGGATTCGTCCAAGAATTCCCCAAGTTGATCTTTTTAACATTCAAATCACCACCATTAGAAAGATGCTTGAATTTGACAGTCGTTGAAGTGCGAGCAGAAATAAGTGCTCGGATTAAATTAGGAATTGAATTTGAATTGGCAGCAACAGATCGTCAAATCAATACCGCGGTGATTGGGCTCGATAGGATAATTTATTTTTTGAGTGACTCGTGGAGCAAATCGAAGGAAAGATCTGTGTTGAGGCGGCGCTCAAAGCGCGTCAGCGAAAAATTTTGCTGTTGGTGATCCGCGAGGGATTGCATCATCAGCAGATCGAATCGATCCTGAACGAGGCGAGCCAGCGGAACATCCCGGTGAAATATGCGCCGCGCGAGGAAATTGACGCCATGGCGCACGGCAAAACCCATGGAGGCATCATTGCGCTGGCGGGCCCAAAACCGCTCACGCCGATCGAAACGCTGATAGAACTGATCGAGACGAAAAATTCATCCCACCCTGGCGCATTGCTGCTGTTGGAGGGGATCGATGACAGTCAAAATTTGGGTTTTACGCTGCGATCGGCGGAAGCGCTTGGCATGGATGGCGTATTGTTAAAAAAACATCTTTGGGATTTCGATAGCAACGCAGTAGCACGGGCGTCATCGGGCGCGTATGAACGACTGCCCCTGGTGCTGTTGGAGGAGTCCGAAAAGATCCTTACTCGGCTTAAAGCCCGGGGATTTGTTCTCTACGGTTGCATCGCCAATGCCAGACGCACCGTATACGAGGTCGATCTCACCGGGCCGGTGGTGCTGGCAATCGGCGGGGAAAAACGCGGCCTTTCAGCAGCGGTTCGAAGCCAATGTGACCGACTGATCAGCATCCCGATGGCCGCAAAGATCGGCTCATTATCGCTCAGTCATGCCGCCAGCATTGTCATGGCAGAGATGATGCGGCAGAGATGGATGAAGTTCAATGCCAAGTCCCAACCGAACGCAATAATGGAATACGAAATACCATGAGCAGAAAATTTCATTTAGCGGAGCACATCCTCTACGAGGATGAGACGATCATCGCCATTAACAAGCCGGCTGGCTTATTGGTGATTCCTGATCGTTATGACCTTGACAAACCCAACCTGCTGGCGATGTTGAGAGCACGAGATGCAAAGACGAAAATTTATGTCGTCCATCGGTTGGACCAGGGAACCAGCGGGGTTGTGCTGTTCACCAAAACCGGCGCGGCGCATCAGCAGCTCAACTATCAAATGGAGATGCGGCAGATTATCAAAGAGTACCATGCCGTGGTTCGAGGGGAGTTGGATCGGGATGGCCGTATTGGATGGGCGATCGATAAAGATCCGCGTCGCCGCGGCCGCATGATGGTCAGTCATGCCGGCAAACCTTCGATCACAGATTATCAGGTCATCGAGCGATTTAGTGGATACACTTATCTGAAGCTGTTTCCTCGGACTGGCCGAACCCATCAAATTCGGGTTCATCTGCAAGCCATGGGATGTCCTTTGGCCGTCGATGCCCTTTATGGCACTGCCGAGCCAATCTATTTGTCAAAACTCAAGCGCGATTATCGCTTCAAGGCTGAAGACCCTGAAAAACCATTGATCGATCGGCTCCCTCTTCACGCGGCGGCGATCGAGTTCAGGCATCCGACGACTGGCGAACAAATCTCGCTGAGTGCCGAGCTTCCCAAGGACCTCCGCGCGCTATTACATGCCCTGCGCAAATATCAACCGCTACGGAATAATGATTCGCAGAAACTATGGATATTGGGCCGAGAAGAATGAGACGATGTTCATTGGGAGGAAGAATCGATACCGGTGTCTGAAGGAAATCGGTGCTGGTTCAAGATAGTAATCAATTGATTGAGCTCACGCTCCGAATAGAGATAAAACGGCCCACATTTTTTGCTTCCCTTGAAATGGACTGGCAGATCGACGAGAACCAGCCGGGTCAATTTCGCATGCCGAAATTGCTTTTTCTCTCTGCCCTGAAATGATCGGGGAGTGCTGATGTAGCAGTTCACACCAAAATACTGTCCCCGATATTGAACGATAAAATCGATGCCGTATTTAACATCGATGTCGGGATGATAGAGCACTCGATCGAATTCTCTGGATTCCGCTAACAGATAATAGAAGTGCACATCGCGGACAAAAGATGGGTAGGCACGAAATGCTCGCGCTTGAAGCGCGCTGAGATGGTTTTTAATTTGTTCGGTGAAATTGGCCTGGTTTTCAGTCAGATAAAATTGCCAGAACTCCGATTGATCGGGAAGCCGTCGAAATTGAGCGATGAACCGATAAAAAGAATAGATGAACATGGGTGGCATGGTTTTCCATTCCATTTGTTCATCCTTTTCGATGAAAAAGGCGAGTTTCATTGACCGCAACTGCGCTTCGATGGCACGGGTTGAGAGCGGGATTTTTTCCATGAAGTTTTGATAGATTGCCGGCATGGAGCGATCGGTTTGGTACTTGAATGTGACAATTCCTATTGGGTGAAAACCTCGCACAGCCACCATGGGTATCTGCGCTGTGCGCTAACTTATGAAATTTGGCACAGAATGTCAAGCAGAATCTTATTATTTGGTCAAAAAACCCCCTTGCTCTACTTGCACGGTTTGTGCTTTAACATTTCAGTACAACATCAACTGGTTTGTCCATATAGGACAAATTCGATATGAAAAATGCCGACCAAAAATCTATAAATTCTGCTTGCAAAAGGTCGATTAAATAATTATATTTGAACTTTTCAAAGGCGAATGCGAAAGGAGATCGATATGGACAATCAAGCCAAATTTAAGTGTTTGCGCTGTGGTCATGAGTTCTATGATAGCTACGATCCCAAGGTCATCGTAGAACGGAGTTGCCCCAAATGCAAAAGCAATAGCGTGCGGCGTGTGAAAGAAGAGACAAAGTAGCCATCTCGTCGCAAGACCATTGGTAATATGGATGGCGTGAGGTTTAACTCCACTGAGCAAAAGGGAATTTCGGGCGATTTGATCCGCAGTGGCCATCAACGAAAAGTCAGCCAGGCAGATCGCAGAAGAAACGCTCAGGGAATACGATCCGCTTTATCGCCTGGCCAATCAGCCATGGTCAAAAGTGCGTGATTCAGAAGATTATCAGATAAAATAATATTCGCATCGCAGCGACATTCGAAATCGCTAAACGATTCATCTGAGATATGCCCATGCGATGATGAGGCGAAAGAAAAATATAGGAACTGGCAAAATAAAGAAGAGAAGGCTTCATGACTGAGAAACAAAAGAAACTTCCTACCATCACGATAAAAAAAGAATGGTGCAAAAGCTGTGAAATCTGCGTCGAGTTCTGTCCCACCCACGTGCTGGCCATGAATGGTCCATATCCTGAAGTAGTGAACCTCGAGGCCTGCACAGCGTGTGGCTTATGCGAAATTCGTTGTCCAGATTTTGCAATTACGGTGACGAAAAACAAATGATGCTATTCAAATCCAATTTAGTCAGATCAGCGAAATAGCTAAAACTGAACTCATCAACCTTTCACCTAATTATCGGACAATTGGTCGAGGAGCCGATAGCAAGTTTCCCTTGAATTGGGATCGAGGATCACACTAAAATTTGATCTGAGCAGGCGGTATGAAAGGATGGCAATTATCGGTCGATCTGGATTTTGTATTTTTCAGATCTATATTTCAAAGCCTTCGCTGTTGGCGCTGGATTTTGGACTTTGAATTGAAATAGCACTGATCTTGAACGTCCGAGGACGCGTATCGGATTATTTATCGATCAACAGTTAAATCAACGATAGGGAATTAAATGGAGAGTGAGACACAAAATCGAATTCGGGTGATGACTGGCAACGAGGCCTGCGCCGAAGGGGCGTTAGCTGCTGGATTGAGTTTTTTTGCTGGCTATCCCATTACACCTTCGTCGGAGATCGCCGAGGTGCTGTCTTATGAGTTGCCCAAACGAGGGGGCAAATTTATCCAGATGGAGGATGAAATCGCCTCGATGGGTGCAGTGATCGGGGCGTCATTAGCTGGCGCAAAAGCGATGACGGCGACCAGCGGACCTGGTTTTTCATTGAAGCAGGAGAATCTTGGCTACGCTGCCATGGCTGAGGTGCCATGTGTGGTGGTAAACGTAATGCGAGGCGGCCCCAGTACTGGGTTGCCAACGCTGCCATCCCAGGCAGATGTGATGCAGGCGCGGTGGGGCACGCATGGGGATCATCCCATCATCGTTCTGACTCCCAATACAGTGCGCGAGGTTTTTGACCTCACGGTCCGTGCCTTTAATCTGGCCGAAAAATATCGCGTCCCGGTGATCTTGCTGTTCGATGAAATTATCGGCCATGTCAGCGAAAAGGTGGTGCTGCCACGAGAAGATGAGATCGAGGTGTTCAATCGGGTGAAACCGAATGTTCCACCTGATCAATATCTTCCCTATCAGGAAACTGAGAGCGATATTCCACCGTTTGTCAGTTTTGGGGAAGGATATCGGTTTCACGTGACAGGTTTGGTGCACGATCAGACCGGTTTTCCGACCAATAATCCCACGCAAATCGACCGAATGTTGCGCCGGCTGAATCGGAAGATCGAGCGTTATCGGGAGGAGATCATCGAGATCGAGGAGGATAAAGATGAAGGCGCCAGGATCGGGATTTTTGCTTATGGTTCCAGCTCTCGCTCGGCGCGCCGGGCGATGATCTGGGCGAGGGAGCGAGGGATCAAGATCCATTACCTGCGGCCAAAAGTGCTCTGGCCGTTTCCAGAACGAGCGGTCAAAGCCATGGGCGAAGCGGTCGATTATATTATCGTTCCAGAATTGAACCTGGGACAGATCGCTCATGAGGTGGAATGGGCGACCCGATGCGGCTGCGAGGTGGTCAAGATCAATCGCATCGACGGCGAACCCATCAATCCGCAGCAGATTCTTGACGTGATTTTGGAGTTGAGCGCGAAATAATTAGCAGAACAAGTTAGGTGGAAAAATCAGTGAATTGGTCGAGAATTGAAGGGACCGAGATATGTTCGATTACGACAAGTATCTTCGCTTGAATAAATTGCCCTTGATCTGGTGCGCTGGTTGTGGGGATGGCATCGTATTGAAAGCCATGTTGCGCGCAATCGATCGGATTGGGCTTTCGAAGGACGAAATTTGTATGGTTTCAGGCATTGGCTGCTCCAGTCGGCTCACTGGCTATGTGGATTTTAACACGCTGCATACCACCCACGGTCGGGCCATTGCTTTTGCGACCGGAGTTAAGATGGTGAAGCCAGAGATGACGGTCATTGTGGTAACTGGTGATGGAGATGCCACAGCCATTGGGGGAAATCATTACATTCATGCGGCGAGGAGAAATATTGATCTCACCGTGATTTTGTTCAACAATAATATCTATGGGATGACTGGTGGTCAGGTATCGCCAACCACGCCGTTCAGCTATAAGGCCAGCACCGCGCCGTTCGGAAGCGTGGAGAATACGTTCAATATCAGCGGATTGGCCGAGGCGGCTGGCGCCAGTTTTGTGGCGCGAGGCACGGTTTACGATGCCATCAAGTTGGATCGCTTGATCGAAAAGGCGATTCGGAAAAAAGGATTCTCTGTAGTGGAGGTGATGACCCCCTGTCCCACTGCCTTTGGCCGGCGGAATCGGCTGGGGAGCGGCGCCGATATGATCAAGCAATTGAAAGAGGCGACCGTGCCCGTCGAAAAAGCTGCCAGCATGTCGCCAGCGGAGTTGAACGAGAAGATCGTGACCGGGATTTTGGTTGATCGGGAATTGCCTGAGTACACTGCCAATTATCAACGGCTGATCGAGCAACTGCAAGGCAAAGCGCTTTAGCCATCGGGAGACAAGCCTGAGATCCTATTTGAAGATATGAGTCACGAAGCCGATTATGTTGTGCTTTTGTGAGAGAACAGCAGTTAAGAAGGTGCGGAGAGAGATAGATGAGTTATCGTTATGAAATTCGATTGAGTGGAGAAGGTGGTCAGGGACTGGTGTTGGCGGGAAAGATTTTAGCCGAGGCGGCCGCGATTTATGATGGAAAAAATGCTACTCAGAGTCAATCTTATGGTCCTGAAGCGCGCGGCGGCGCCAGTCGCTCTGAGGTGATCATCTCGGACGAGGATATCGATTACCCCAAGGCGATCAATATTGATCTGCTATTGGCATTGACCCAGGAATCCTGCAATAAATACGCCAAGGACCTGAAATCCGATGGGATTTTATTGGTCGATTCGGATGCAGTGACCCAATGTCCATCTGGCAAATTTAAAATTTATCGGGTACCGATTATCGAATCGGCACGGAGCAAAATTGGTCGTGTGGTGGTGGCCAATATTGTGGCATTAGGGATCATTGTGGAACTCACGAAAATAGTCTCGATGGAAGCCATCGAGTCGGCGATTCTGGCGCGTGTCCCCAAAGGGACCGAAAAGATCAATATGCAGGCGTTTCAATTGGGTGTCGAGATGGCCAAAGAGCTGGCCGCATGAAGTCCGTGCAATCGGCCATTCGCTATGATCGCCCAATATGACCATGATGGGGCGATAGCTGCGTCAATCGGACCAGGGGTGCTTTGATCGACGCTTGAACGGCGAGACCCCGGCCTCGCAGCGAAAATGCCACTGAGCTTGCATCAGGCAGCCGACAGCTCGCTAAAGCTGGTAGCTGAGTGGTGCAGTCTGGCCTGAGATTCCGAAATAGGTGAACTCCGTGGATCGCTATTTTAATAGATTAAAAGAACGCGTCAGCCAACTGGGCAATCATCATCAGAAATATATCCGGACGATCGAGCGCTATCTTGAGCCGATGGTGAAAAGCCTGGAGGACGCTGGCAAAATTGAGGACGTCCATATTTGGCGCGGTTCGAGGCGACTCAGTCAGGAAATGGACATTGTTTTGGCCGTCACGAACAATTTGGCCGATAAACTAACCTATCTGGCCTGCTACTACTCGCTGCAAATGCTTTTCCTCAACCTGCGATCCATTGATGTGCTGAAGCTTAATTTGACCTCTGCTGAAGATCGCTATACCGTCTATAAGAATTTCATGCTTCAGACCGGGGCCGCTTTCCGCGCCCTCACTGGCAGTTACATGCAGAAATTGCTCGATCTGTTCTTCGGCTCTCAACCCGCGCCCGAGTTCGTTATGCTGGGCGTTGGGAGCTTAGCCCATCAAGACGATATCGATGTCGGGGTAATTGATGATGGTTCCCCCGCTCGCGGCCAACTTAATGCGGTGATCGGCAAGGTCCGGAATGAGATGTTCAAATGGGCGACTGAACTGCATTTCTATTTGTCGGAACATGTTGGCAGCCAATTCTACAGCGCCTCGATTCAGGAATATCAGGAATTGCTCGATCGGCAAATTCAAGATTTTGTCATCATCAGTGAGATGTTGAACGCGGTCCCCATTCTGGGCAGCCAACAGTTGTTCGATCAATTCGAACAGCAGATCACCAGCCGATACCACTATCATAGCTTTCGGGACAATAAATTTCACGAGGGATACCTGCGGGGCGTCCTCGGAGAGATCCGTTCGTTATTACTCCAGCCCATCAATGCGGAGAAGCTGAATCCCAAGGATGATGCTTTGCGGATGGTCTCGATCAGCATTTTAGCGGCCAAGACCATCTTCCGCATCTATCGGGGAAATCGGTGGGATGTCCTCAATATCCTGACCCGAAAAGATAGCGGCCGAAAAGAGCTCTATATCGAACTGGAAAAGGTGCTGACCTTCTTGGAGATCTTTCGGCATCTGTATCAATTGTTCATCGGTCTTGAGGAGGATATTTACTTAGATGATCCAGCGACCAAAGAGCAACTCCAGGTCATTGCCAAGGCCATGGGCTATGAGGATGTGGGGGCGATCAGCGCCTGGGATCATTTATTGATCCATTATCACGAGCATGTGGCCGTTGCCAAAAAAATTTGCGCCAGGCTGATTGAAGACGTCACCGATCATTTGAAATCGGTGAGTATCTTCTCGAATAAACTGAAGGCCGCCTGGTACCCTGATCCATACCGCAGCTACCCGGGCAACCTGGCGGTCGATTTTCTTCGGGATTCCAATTTTTTTAAGGGCGCTAAATTCTGGAACGATATCTTGGAGGCGCTTCAGGCCGAAGATAGCCACGTGTTGGAGAACTTTGTTAAGGATTTTCGCCAGTTGCCAGAGCGCTATCAAAAGATATTGATTGAGAAGTATGGTTACGCCGGCAGGAATGCGATCTATACCATGATAGCGTTCCTGATCATCCTATGGAACAAAAGAAAGGCGCTGGGCACCGAACTGCTTTATTACCAATTAAACGAGGCATTCCTGGACAATTTGCGAGACTGCGACGATCGGGTGTTGCGTTTGGTCAAAGTGTTCCACCAATATCCAGACCTGATCAATAACTATTTGAGCACGTTGCCAGCGAACTTGCAAGAAAAGTTTCACGCTTTGTTGGATCAGCCGCTCTGGGAGATGGAACAGCAAAAATTGAAGCAGTTGCTTGTGAAGCTATGTCAGCTTCATTGCAACACCAGCTATTATTTCAAACGATTTTTTATCAGGGTGGTATCGAAACATCCGGTCTATTTGCAGTATTTGCAGCATCCAGATCAATTGGCGCAAATTGCCAAGGGCATCATCGGTCGCATCGATAGCCTCCGCAGCTTTGAAGAACAAAAGCAATGGTTGGGTGATTATCACGATTTGGAATTTATGCGGGTTGGCCTTGAGGCGTTGAATGGAGAACCGATCGACAAAATCGACGCTGAGTTCACCGAGTTTTCCGATTCCTATTTACAGGTCCTGTTCGATATCTGCAAACAAGCAGTCAACGAGCAGATCGGGCAATATTTTCCAACGCGCGACCTGATAGCCATTTACACCGCTGGTGGCTATGCCCGAGAACAGGCATTTGATGATGATTATGACCTCATTTTCTTGCTCAATGAAAAGGACGATGAAATTCACCACTATTGTAATCGCATCGTCACAATGATGAACTCCGAGATCGTGAAACGCGGCATCATGCCTCACTATCGTTTCGCTGATCATTTCGGCGATTACATTACGCCGGTGGACGACCTGGATCAGTTCCTGGCCAAAGAGCATGAGGAGTCGTTCATCGATAAATCGCAATTGCTCGGCGCTCGGATGATCGTTGGAAGCAGCAAATTCCAGCACCAGTTCGAACAACGGATTATCGAGCCACACATTTATCAAAAATACGAGCAGTATAAACATCAAATGATCCAGGAGATGATCTCGAGGCAGCAGAATAAAAAAATCAGCGAGTGGCATAATCTGAACGTCAAAGAGGCCATTGGCGGTCTCCGGGACATTGAGATGCTGTTGTTGATCTACAAAGCACGGTATCGATTAAAGCAACCAGTCAATCGGAAATTGATGGAGACCATTTGCCAGATTGATGGTCGACATAAGGATGATCTCTGTCAGCTTAATAAGCATTTTAATTTTCTCAAGCAACTGAGAGATCTCTATCGCTTAACCGTTTTTGCGGGGAACGATCTCAAGATCGAGTATTTAGAACCCGCTGCAAAGATCATGGGCTACAAGGATTCGCCCGTGGAAAAAGCGGTCGATCGGCTGGTTTGGGATTATTATCTCTGCACCGAGCAGGTCCACGAGATCATCGAGCGTTTGCTCGATGATTTAAAAGATTAATGCCCGATTTTTATGGCAGAGGCATACCTGCATACGCAGGGATAAATTTTGGACCGCTCATGGATGAAAAATTGCTGGACTTGGTTTGCTTCGACCATGGGGATTGAGAAAGAGGTTGAATCTTAGGAGTAGCGATAAATTTTATGAGAGATGTTCAGAACGAATTTGATCATCGCAATATTGAGATCAACAAAGTAGGGGTGAAGAATTTAAAATACCCAATTGTCCTGTTAGATAAGGCGAATGATAAGCAGCATACGGTGGCGACGATCAATATGTATGTGAATTTGCCCCATCAATTTCGGGGGACACACATGAGCCGTTTCATCGAGATCTTGAATAAGTACCGGCGGGAGATCGATATCCACAATATGGGTGCTATCATGAAAGAGATGAAGGAGCGGCTTCATGCCGAGTCCGCGCATTTGGAGATCGCATTCCCCTACTTTATCGAAAAAAGTGCCCCGATATCTGGCGCAAAATCTTTGATGGGTTATCAATGTCAATTGATCGGCGAGCTGAACCATCGTATCAAATTGTCCTTGGGAATCGAGATCCCGATTCAGACCGTCTGTCCATGTTCAAAAGAGATCGCTGATCGGGGCGCCCATAATCAGCGGGGGGTCATCCGGGTGCTGCTGCAATTCAAGGGCTTTCTCTGGATCGAGGATGTGATCGAAATGTTGGAGAATTGCGCCTCGGGCACGGTTTATTCGCTACTGAAGCGCGAGGATGAAAAATATATAACGGAGAGGTCTTACGATAATCCAGCATTTGTCGAGGATGTAGTGCGCAACGTAGCGCTGAAACTGGAACAAGTTGACAACATCGTCAGTTACCAGGTCGAGGTCGAAACCTGCGAGAGCATTCATAATCATGACGCCTATGCATGCGTTATCAAGGAATAGAACCAGCTCAAGGTGAATGCAGGCTGATAACAATCCTGTGGTGAATTGAAATATCGGCAGACCTCGAATGATTCAGAAAGGTTGTTAATCGTGGTTATTGAATTTGAAATTTCCATTCTGATATGATGGTCGAAGCTGAAACAAAACCAACGAAGGAGCATGTCATGGTACAAAGGACTTTAGCGATTTTAAAACCAGATTGTGTGCGAAAAAATTTGATCGGAAAGGTGATTAAGCGGATTGAGGCCGAGGGGTTTAAAATCATCGCGATGAAAATGGTGAAATTGAATTCCAGGACTGCGGGTGAATTTTACGCAGTGCATAAAGAGCGACCATTTTATTATGACTTGGTGACGTTCATGTCTTCGGGCAATTGTGTGCCCATGGTGTTGGAGAAAGAGAATGCGATCGATGATTTCCGGAAGCTGATCGGAGCAACCGACCCGGCCAAGGCCGAGGAGGGGACCATTCGGAAAATGTATGCGGATAGCAAAGAGCAGAACATTGTGCACGGTTCTGATGGTCCGGAGACCGCCGCTTACGAGATCAGCTTCTTTTTTTCGAACCGGGAGTTGGTAGAAAATAGTTAGTTTGGTTGGTCCAAAAGAACCGAATATAAAAATGTCATTCGTGCGAAAGCAGGACCCCACTTGCAATTCAGCCATTTGATCGAATCGGAGTAGGGATGCCTGGATGCGCAGGCATGACAATAGAGCGTTCTTCTGGCATGTTGCAATAAGAATCATTACAATGGAGATTGCTTCGCTTCGTTCGCAATGACGTTTCATAGGAACGGTTATTGAGAATTTTTCTACGTTTTGATGACTGGACGAAGACATCAAATTTTTAGCCAGGGCGATAATTTCGGGCTTTGCGATTTTAGCGCACATCCCCAGGCATTTTATCTCAACAAAAGATGTTTTCGTTCAAACAACAAATAGAAGGATTGTTTTGTTCGAATCGGCCATTTGAACCACCAGTCGCCGACCTTTGATGGGAGAAGCTGGTGGTCAATTATGAATATTTGCATCGAAGGGCATTAATTGATAAATGAAAAATTAAAAGGGGCGTGGTGTGACGATGAAAAAGATAAAATCAACTCGAATGACGATTTTGGTATTGAATTGTGGTAGTTCCTCAGTAAAGTATCAGGTGATCAATGGAAGTACTCGACAATGGTTGGTGAAAGGGAGCATTTCCCGAATCGGGGAGGAGAATTCGGAGATCTGGCAACAGCGCAATACTGGGGGCCAGGTAAAGTTTTATAAGGTCATCAAGAATCATGAACAGGCGATCGCCCAGATCTTAGAGGGCTTGTTGAACAAAGCGACCGGGGTGATTCATGATGTGTCGGAGCTGTTTGCGGTGGGGCATCGCGTGGTCCATGGCGGTGAGTATTTTTCGCAGCCGACATTGATTACCGATGAGGTGATCAACCGGATCGAGGAATGCAGCCAATTGGCGCCGCTGCACAATCCACCGCAACTGGAGGGCATCCTGGCATGCCGAAAGCTGCTCCCGGCCATTCCCCAAGTGGCGGTATTCGACACCGCGTTCCATCAAACGATGCCGAAAACTGCCTATCTTTATGGCATTCCGTACAAGTATTATGAGCGATATAGAATCCGTCGCTATGGCTTTCATGGCACTTCGCATTACTACGTCGCCCATCGTGCTGCCAGGTTGGTTGGCAGGCCTATTACGGATTTGAAGATTATCACCTGCCATCTGGGCAATGGATGCAGTATGGCTGCGGTCAAATCTGGCAAATGTATTGATACCTCGATGGGATTCACCCCATTGGAAGGGCTGCTGATGGGCACCCGGGCGGGCGATATGGACCCTTCGGTGGCGTTTTTCCTGATGCGGAAGGAAAAACTGTCCATCGATCAAATCGATAATTTGTTGAATAAAGAAAGCGGTTTGAAAGGGCTATCCGAAAACTCAAACAATATGCTCAAAATTCTGGAAGGGATCGAGCAGGGTGACCAAAAAAGTCAACTGGCATTCGATATTTTCTGTTATCGGATCAAAAAGTACATTGGGGCGTATGCTGCCGCCATGGGTGGATTGGATGTATTGGTCTTTACGGCGGGTATCGGGGAGAATTCGCCGATGGTCCGTTCAAAATCCTGTGAAGGGTTGGGCTTTCTGGGTATCGAGTTAGACCCCTATGAGAATACTCATGCGAAGGCTGAGGAAAAGCGCATCAGCAAAAAGGACGCTCGGGTATCCACCTGGGTGATCCCGACCAACGAAGAATTGGTCATCGCTGAGGCCACGTTGAACGTGGTTTACTCGCCTAAATAACTGATGAATTCGGCAAAAGATGACATCAGCCTTGTCCGTGAACGATCTGTGTCGTGAATTATCAAGGGGAATGGCTATCATAATCGAATAGATCATTTAAAAAAATGGTCAAATTTTGAATCAGTTGTCCGATCGCCCCTGGCGAGGCCGAGAGCTGAACAGCGGGATCGATCTTCAAACCGCTAATTAGCTCAGAAAATAACCAAGCTGGGTTTGAAATAGGCAATCTGACAATAAGAAGGATTGGAATATATTACTATGAGTCAGATCAATGTCATCACCCGCAAATGTCGGCGCTGTTATAGTTGTATTCAAATTTGCCCAGCCAAGGCGATCAAGCGGGAAAAAGGCAATATCAAGATCATACATGAACGATGTATTCTTTGTGGCAGTTGTATTAAGACCTGCCCCCAGAATGCGCTATTTTATCTCAGTGGATTGTATCAGGTCAAAGAGTTCATCGATAATAATGAGAAGATCATCGCCTGTCTGGATCCCACGTTTCCAGCAGTGCTGGATCGAGGCAAGCCGCGGCAGTTGGTAACAGCGCTGAAGAAAGTAGGATTCACCGAGGTTTGGGAGGCTGCTTTTGCGGCCGAGCTGGTGAGTCGCGAATATCGGGAGTTGTTGGCTCGGGATATTGGAAGGACTCTTATTGCCTCATTTTGCCCCGCGATTGCTTTTTATGTTCAGAAATATCTGCCCCAGCTTATTCCCAATTTGGCTCCAATCGTGTCGCCCATGATTGCGATGGGTCGGATTGCGAGAAAGCTGAAGGGCCCGGATTGGAAGGTGATCTACATTACCGCCTGTTTGGCGCAGATGGGGGAGATGATGGCCCCTGAGGTGGCCGGGGTGATCGATCAGGTGATCACGTTTCATGAGGCGCGCCAGTTGCTCGAAGAAGCTGGCATTAATCGGTTGCAGCAGGAAGAGACCAATTTCGATGGCCCGCGCCCATATTTGGCCAGAATTTTTCCAGTGACTGGAGGGCTATACCGCTGCATGGGCGAAAGCTTCGATGTGCTGATGGACGAGATCAGCGTGACTGGCGGCAGAATCCGGTCGCTGCGAGCGCTTCATCAATTGGTCGCCGGGTTCATCGAGGCAAAATTCATCGATCTGGAATTTTGTGAGGGCTGTGTGGATGGTCCATTCGCAGATATGGAGATCTCGGTGATGGGCCGGCGTCAGATCGTGGCGCGCTATACGAAGGCAGAAATGAGCCGCCAGAGCTCGGCGGAATTACTGGTAGAAATCTCGCGTTTCAAAGACATCGATTTGCATCGGGATTTCATAAACATGGAGCAGAATCTGCCTATCCCCGATGAACGCGAAATTCAGGCGATTTTGCAGGCGATGGACAAAGTCCCGCCAGATCGCAACCTCGATTGCCGCGCTTGCGGCTATCCAAGCTGCCGGGATAAGGCCATTGCGGTCGCGCAGGGCCTGGCCGAAATTGAGATGTGTCTCCCCTACCTGCTGGAACGCACTCGAAAAATTTATAATGAACTGAAGAAATCGCATCAGGAGCTTCAGATCTCACACCAGGAACTGGAGAAAGCCCAGGCCTCATTGATTCGAACTGAAAAATTGGCTTCATTGGGACAATTAGCGGCTGGGGTGGCGCATGAGATCAATAATCCGCTCGGCTCTATTACCATTTTCGCGCATTTGATTTTAAAATCATTGCCCCCAGATGATCCGCGCCGGCAGGATGTCCAGATGATCATCGACGAAGCCAATCGCACCAAGGAAATTGTCCAGGGATTGTTGAGTTTTGCCCGAGAGACCAAAATGCGGCCAGGGGCTACCAATCTCAATCAGCTTATCGAGGATGTTCTGGCATTGGTGGTCAATCAGTCTTTGTTTCATAATATCGTCATCCATAAAGATCTGGCGCCCCAACTCCCATCAACCTTTGCGGATAGCACCCAATTGAAACAGGTGTTTCTCAATATCATCCTCAATGCGGCCGAGGCCATGAACGGTAGCGGCGACCTGTTTATTCGCACTCAGCACGATCCTTCCAATCAACATATCGAAATCGCCATCCGAGATACTGGCCCAGGAATAGATGCCGAGTTGCTTCATAAGATTTTCGATCCGTTCTTTACGACCAAAGAGAAGGGGACCGGACTGGGGCTTGCGATCTCTTATGGTATTATCCAGCGCCATCATGGAAGCATCGACGTGCAGACCGAGGCAGGTAATGGGAGCACTTTTATTATCACGCTGCCAATTTTGGATAGCGAACAAAAATTGAGCGCTGAACCGATGCGGGAAACCGCTGCCGAGAAGGTGCTCTGAGCAAGTCATCACGCTGGAAAATTATATCAGCCGAAAATATAGTTTGATCAAAAAGAAGGAGAATGGCAGTGACTGGGAAAACGAAAGTCTTATTAGTTGACAATGATGTTGATTTTGTGGATTTGAATAAAGCGGTGCTCGAAAATAGCGGTTTTGAGGTGGTAACTGCCTTTTCAGCCCGCGAAGGGATCGATAAAGTCAAAGTGGAACATCCCGACGTGATCGTGCTGGATTTGATGATGGAAAAGCACGATGCTGGCTTTTCATTTGCGAAACAGATTAAAGCCGATCCGATTTACAAGCAAATCCCCATCTTGATGCTCACTTCGGTAGCCGAAGTGACCGGTTTTGGCTTTTCTCAGGAACTCGATGGCTACTGGATGAAAACCGATGACTATGCCGAGAAACCAATTATGCCAGATGAGCTGGTGCGGAGGGTCAACGCGCTGCTGGAAAAATCCCGGGGGATGCGGCAATCGAGTTAAGCGATCAATAAGACCAGAAAAAGCGAGCCACCGAACGGCGTTACGATCGCCATCTGATCGTCGATCGGTCTCCAGCCGTTTGAGGATGCAATTTTGCCTAAGAATAATGGGCATCTCGAATTCAACTGGGCAGGCCGTCGACTGCCGAAAGTGAGCGCTCAAAAAGATCGGAATGGCAGACGAAGTTCATTTGGGTTAAAATTCCGCCAAGAAGAACGGAATGAACCGAAGCGAATTTCTCCTAACTCAATGGAGTTGAGCTATGATTACTCCAACCATTGAACAGCGAGTCAAGGAATTACGGGATCAAATCAATTATCACAATTACCGCTATTATGTTCTGGATGAACCCGAGATCTCCGATGCAGAATATGATCGGTTGATGCGGGAGCTTCAGGAATTGGAACAGCAGTATCCAGAGCTGATCGTCCCAGATTCGCCGACGCAGCGGGTGGGAGCAGCGCCGCTGGAGGCGTTCGAAACCGTGGCCCATACGATTCCCATGCTGAGCCTGGACAATGGCTTCGATGAGGCCGAGATCCGGGAGTTCGATAATCGGATTCGGAAACTTCTGCCAACAGCGGCAAAGATCGAATATGTGGCCGAATGTAAATTGGATGGATTGGCCGTGGAGCTGGTTTATGAGCGCGGCAGCTTTACGGTTGGTTCAACTCGAGGCGATGGGATGGTGGGGGAGAATGTCACCCAAAATTTGAAGACGATCCGAACCGTGCCGCTGAGACTATTGGATCGAACGTTGCCGATCCCTGAGAGGATCGAGGTCCGTGGGGAGGTAGTATTTCCAGTGAGTGCATTTGAGGCGCTCAATCGGCAACGCGAGCAGGCGGGCGAGCCGCTGTTTGCCAATCCTCGCAATGCGGCTGCTGGATCGCTTCGGCAATTGGACCCCAAAATTACAGCCGCACGGCCGCTGGAGTTATTCTGCCACAGCCTGGGCCAGGTGATCGGATATGCGTTTGAAACGCACTGGCAGTTTCTGGATGCTTTGCTGGCCTGGGGATTGCGCGTAACGCCGCAGCGTCGGCTTTGTCGCAGCCTGGAGGAGGTGTTTCAATTCTATCGCGAACTGGAACAGCAACGCGATCAACTCCCCTATGAGATCGATGGCGTGGTCATTAAGCTGAATAATTTGGCCCAGCGGGACCTTGTTGGGATCAAATCGCGCAGCCCGCGCTGGGCGATCGCCTATAAGTTCCCAGCGCGCCAGGAGATCACTCAGATACTTGACATCAAAGCCCAGGTGGGTAGAACCGGGACATTGACGCCTGTGGCCATCATGCGCCCGGTCCAGATTGGCGGCGTGGAGGTGAGCCGCGCCACGCTTCATAACCAGGATGAGATCGATAGCAAGGACATCCGCATCGGCGATTGGGTGGTGGTCCAACGCGCTGGGGATGTGATCCCCGAAGTGGTGAAGGTCGTCACATCGCGCCGAACCGGTGCGGAACGCAAATATCAGATTCCCGATACCTGTCCTGTCTGTGGCGCGCATGTGGTCCGACTCCCTGGCGAGGCCGCTCATCGGTGCCAGAATTTATCCTGCCCAGCTCAGCTCAAACAGCAGATCCGACACTTTGCCAGCCGCAATGCCATGGACATCGAAGGTCTGGGGGATAAACTGATCGATCAATTGGTGGATAAGGGGCTGGTAAAAGACACCGCCGACCTCTACTTTCTCACCAAATCCCAATGGGCGAATTTGGAGCGAATGGCTGACAAATCAGCTCAAAATATCCTCGATGCCCTGGAACGCAGCAAGAATATCACACTGGAACGATTTATTTACAGCCTGGGGATCCGCTACGTCGGCGAGCATACCGCCAGTCTGCTGGCCGATCATTTTAAATCGCTGGACAATCTAAAGCGAGCCAGCTATGATGAATTGCTCCGCGTGTACGAAATCGGCACGCAAACGGCGCAGAGCATTGTCCAATTTTTTAACGAGCCTAAAAATCTAAACACCATCGATCGATTGCTTCAGGCCGGCATCAAGATTCAATCCCCGACTGTGGCCAAAGGGGATCAACTGGCTGGAAAAACGTTCGTATTTACCGGCACGTTGCAGAGCATGACGCGGGATGAAGCCGAGCGCTTGGTGGAATCATTGGGCGGTCGCGCTGCTTCTTCGGTTAGCAAGAAGACCGATTATGTCGTCGTTGGCGCCGATCCTGGCTCAAAAGCCATCAAAGCCAGAGAATTGGGCCTTACCATTTTGGACGAACAGCAGTTCAAAGCCCTTATTGGTCGATGATAGCTGCTGATCTACTGATCTCGTAAGATCGTGAATTTTGGACATGCCGGAGGATGACGAAGCGTTGGCTACCGTGGTTCAGTATTTCGGCCAGGTGATTTTGATCACCCTCAAAATATTTTTTGGCCTGTTTTTCCCGATCATTTTTTGTTGCATTATCCTCAACGTGCTCTCTCGGGAGCAGAACCGGCGACTCTATTACATCGGCGGCTGGAAGGCACTGCTGGTTACAGCCTGGATCGGCACGCCAATTCACGAGTTCAGCCATTATTTGTTCGCAGTGCTCTCGTTTCATAAGGTGCAGGACCTCAAACTGTTTCGGCCCGATCCAGAGACCGGCTCGATGGGGTATGTCGCCCACAGCTATCAGATCGACAATTTTTATCAAGCAGTCATCGGCAACACATTGATCGCCGTTGCGCCGTTTTTCGGCGGAGCCGGCGCCATTTACTTGATCAGCTCGTTCGTCTTCCCTGAATTCGCGCTGTTTGCCGACCATGTGCCGCGCGTCTATTATCTCACCATCGACAATGCCCTGGAGTGGAAAAGCTATCTCCTATTTGGCAAGACCGCGTTTCATTTCTTCAATTTCCTGTACGACACCTTTTTCTCCCCCGCCATGTTGCGCGATTGGAAATTGTATGTATTTCTGTTCCTGATGCTCGGCATTGCCAATCATCTCTCGCCTTCAGCATCGGATTTCAGAAATTTCTGGTATCCGATCACTGCGTTGCTGGTGACCATCGCGCTGCTGAATTTGTTCATCTATCCGCTGGTCAAAGAACCAACGACCATTATCCTGGCAGCCTCGAAGTACATTTTCGCGTTTCTACCCATTTTGTACCTGGCTATATTTATCAGCGCCCTCGGCTTGACGATCACTTATGTGCTTTCGGGCCTGATTTGGCTGGTGAAAAAATAGCCCACAGCGATAATTCCCCCAACGACGAAAAAGTTCAGCGATCTAAAAGAGCGATTTGTCGCATCGCCTGGCAGGACATCGCCTTGCTTCCGAAATGCCAAAAAAAGAAAACACCAACTATGTTCCACTCATTCTATCCCAGCGCATCGAAAATCGCTCATGCAAGCCTTTTGTCTCTCAGGTTGCAGCAGCTTTCGCGCGAAATTTCTGGATGGCATTCTCGCAGCGATCAACCAAACGATTTGCGGAGGGTTTGAATCGTTAGCTCGATGTCCTCGCGGGAAACATCGAGATGGGTGACGGCGCGCACCAGCGTTGGGCCGAACGGCACCATCAGGATGCCATTTTCCTTCAATCGCTCCAGGATTTCGAGCGCAGATCTCCCAGAATTGCTCGTGTCGAAGATCACGATATTGGTTTCCACATGATCAGGATTGATGCGAAAACCCTTGATTTCGGCCAATGCCGTTGCCAGCATTTTGGCATGGCGATGATCGTCCGCCAGCCGCTGGACGTTGTGTTCAAGGGCGTAAAGCGCAGCGGCGGCCAGGATGCCCACCTGCCGCATACCCCCTCCCAGCATCTTCCGAATGCGATGAGCACGCTGGATGAATGACTTGGAGCCAGCTAAAATCGAGCCAACTGGCGCGCCAAGCCCCTTAGAAAAGCAGAACATCAACGAATCGAAATACCTGGCATAATCTTGTGGAGCATGCCCGGTAGCCACGCAGGCATTGAATAACCGCGCCCCATCGAGATGCATTTTCAGATGATGGTGTTGCGCCAGCTCGTGTATCGCTCGAATTTTATCCAGCGGGTAAATACTGCCACCGCCGCGATTGTGGGTGTTCTCCAGGCAGATCAATCGGGTTGGCGGCACGTGGACGTTGGGCTCGCGAATCTCTCTGGCGATCTGCTCGGCAGTGAGAATCCCTCGATTGCCGGGAATGGTATTGATCTGCACACCGCCGATGACCGCAGCACCAGCGACCTCATAATTGAAGGTGTGTGATTCCCGTTCCACAATGACTTCATCCCCTAATTGGGTATGCGCCAGAATTGCGATGGTATTGGCCATGGTGCCCGATGGTGTAAACAGCGCCGCTTCCTTGCCAAGTAGCTCAGCGACCTTCGATTGAAGACGATTTACGGTCGGGTCGTCACCAAACACATCGTCGCCGACCTCTGCCTCCGCCATGACGCGCCGCATCTCCGGCGATGGTCGGGTAACTGTATCACTCCGAAGATCGATTATTTTTTTCATCCGTGTTCCTCCTTCGCGGTTAAGTCAATGCCGCAATAATAGCAATATTTCCGTTCAAAGTCAATAGCAGTCTATTAAATATGCTGAAGATTTTTCTTTGGGGATAGATTTCAGTTGAAATTTTATCCCAAAATCTTTATATTCGGCCGCCCAGGTTCTGTGTTCGTTATTAAAACTTATATCATGAGCGATACATTCTGCCTGAAATTGCAACGATTTCAATTTCGAGCAAGAGTAGCAGACTCGATTTGTTAGCTTTCAAGCTGATGAATTATTTTGACCATTCATGGAATCGATCGATATAGGTGAGCAAATGCCCATGAAAGCCAAAAAAATCAACGCAGAACGACACCGGCTGTGGAGATTCCCAGTGTTCGGTTGGATCGGACTGGCCATTATCCTCTTCGCGGAAGCGCTGTTAATCGCGGATGTGACCTTTGTCCGCATTTTTTTCACGCCGATCGTTTGGACTGGCTACATTCTGTTCGTCGATGGTTTATTGCATCGATACACAGGGAGAAGCTATCTCATTTATCGCTGGCCCAGCTTCCTCTGGATGCTGCCGAGCTCCCTATTCTGCTGGCTGATCTTCGAAGCCTATAATCTTCATCTTAAAAACTGGCAATATATCAATCTTCCCGATAACATGGCTGTTCGCCTCTTCGGCTATGTCTGGTCGTTCAGCACGATTTTTCCAGCAGTGTTGATCACCAGTGACTTGATCTACCATTCGAAGCTTTTCGATCGCTTTCAAATCCGGCGATTTGAAATCTCACAGCGAACTCTAATGTTTTGGATTTTTGTTGGCGCGCTTTTTTTGGTGATCCCCATCGCGCTTCCCACTATTTATGCCAGATATTTGTTCGCCCTGGTCTGGGTCGGATTCATTTTCTTGCTGGATCCCATCAATGCTTTTCTCCAGGAGCATTCTCTATTTATCGATTTGAGAGCTGGAAAAATCGATCGGCTTCTGTCCTTGTTTCTCTCTGGCGCTATTTGTGGCTTTTTTTGGGAGTTTTGGAACTACTGGGCGCTTACCAAATGGGTTTATATCCTGCCATTTTTGCAGCATCCGAAGATTTTCGAAATGCCCGCGATCGGATTTTTAGGCTTCCTGCCGTTTGCTGCCGAGTGCTATGTCATGTGGACATTTATTCGATATGCGATGAGAAACGTTTTTCACTTGAACTTGGAAAATGCATAGGTGCTCTATGTCCGACACAATTGTCAATTATGTCATTGTTCCAGCCCTGATCTTTTTCGCGCGAATCATCGATGTGTCAATTGGAACCATTCGGGTTATTTTATTATCGCGTGGCAACCGGTTGATCGCCCCGCTGATGGGTTTCTTCGAGGTCATCATTTGGCTGGCCGCCATCGGCAAAGTGATGCAAAATTTGACCAACGTCGTTTGCTATATCGCCTATGGCGCCGGCTTTGCCACAGGAAATTATGTCGGGATGCTGATCGAGTCGAAGCTGGCTTTGGGCTATCAGATTGTGCGAATCATCTCTACCAGCCCGCTCCAGTTGCTTCCCACCGAGCTCCGCAACGAAGGTTATGGTGTTACGGTTTTGAAAGGCCGTGGTGCCAGCGGTGTTGTCCATATCTTGTTCTCGGTCATCTCCCGAAAAAAGGTGAACGATTTTATCAAATTGGTGCTCTCAATAGAACCCAAGGCATTTATTTCCGTCGAGGACGTCCGCTCTTCCCATGCAGGGTATTTGCAATCGGCCACGCGAGGAAATTCATTCTGGATGAGAAAAATTTTCAAAAAGAAGTGAAGCTCAAGTCCCTTCAATCAAAAAAATGGAAAAGCTTGTTCTCGGTATCTTAAGGAGCAGGCTAAAGCGAAACTGAATCTCCAAAATGAACTGTGGCCACAAAACAGCATTCACGGAATACATTTCTCGAAACGAAATTCAAAGAGGCAAAAGCGTTTTTGTGTAGCCCCGTGTGTTGCATAGGTCAATTTTTGAATTTCAAATTATATGGATGATTGCGCACGCCAGGCCGATTCCATCGCGGAAACTATTTCTATATTGGATCCATTGCTCGTTGGCAGAAAAAATCTATTGAAGCGGTCAACTCTTAAGAAATGACTTGACTTTTTGTGAAAATCTTGTATTTTCTTGGTAGCATAATTGAATCCCTAAACAGAACAAATCAAGATATGCGAGCACTCAAACGACCACTATCAGCCATCTCCACATTAAGCAACAATCGAATTATTCCACCCAGCGCTGATCACCATCCCCGCCAACATGACCTCCAAATGATTTTCACTTGTACCCGGCAACATCTTTTATTCACATTCCGTCGCCAATCCTCTCAAAAAGATTTATGAATTGATTGAATTATCGAATAGTCCCTTGAACCCCAAACCAAGGAGAGCAACCGTATGCACTACAAATTACTGTCCGAAGAAGACCTCAAGGCCATGGATGCGCTGAAAACGTATCATGGCGGCGCGAAGGAAATCATGAGAACGATGCATCAGATGCGCGACTACGCGGTTCGGAAAAAAGTTCTTGCCGAAAAAGGCTATGGAGCGATGATTGAGAGAGCCGAACAATTGGTGAAGCAATTTGCGAAGGTGCGAGATTTTGAACGTTCGGCAAATATCGTATATAACGAGCGGTTTGGCGTCGCCACCTCTCAAGTCTCTGGGTTTCAGGGCGCAAAAGCCACCTTTCGCTGCATGCAAAGGATGGCCGAGAGCGCTCAGACTGATATACCAGTCTACGTCCCAGCAGAGATGATTTCGGTTATGGCGCTGACCGATGATTATGTCTACAATGGGGATTTGCTGGCAACTTTAACCATGGCCGAAAACATCATGCAGGTATCCAAATTCTGCAACACCAACCTCATCGGCATCCCACAACCAGAAAAGCGTTTTCAGGAATTAGAGAAAGTCACCGGAAAAAAATTCCCCCGCGTCTCCATCGATCGCGACACGTCGAAACTCAGATTGGTCAACCAGGGCACTTTTTTTGGCAATTTTGGAGGAATTGAGGTGTCGAACGACAATCATCTCATCTACCTGGATGGTATTACCCGCTGTGCCAAGGCGACCGGAGGAAATTTCTACCTCAATCCGAGCTGGAGCACCATTATTGCGATCTGCTACTATGGCCGCGATCTGACCGATCTTCATATCAAAGTTTCCATGCTGCTGTCTACCCAAAACTTGATGCAGTTTCGAATGCTGCTCAATATCATGAAAGAGTACTTGCGCGATGATGGGACAAGCCCAATTTATGAGGTGAACATCGGCAACGCGGTGAGCCCGGAGAATTTCATCCGTTGCAGCCAGGAGTTGAAGGAGAGTGGGATCAAGGGTGTGAGCCTGGCAGCGCATATCTTTATCAATCCGGATCTGGGAGCTGCGGACTATAATTGGTTCGACAATGCGATTCAGGTGCTGGAGAGCGGGACCAATATGACCTTTAAATACGAAAGCGATGGCACATCCCGCGAGATGGATACCATGGAGGCCTATTTCATTTCCAAGGAAGAATTGGATCAGAAGTCGGATATCATCGGCGATGTGATGTACTACAAATGTCTGCGGAGCACCAGAGATGCACGGGAGTTCATGAAAAGGGGCATCCGCGTGAAATTCGGCAGCAGTTCACTTTAAACGACGGATGGCCTATGGAAGAAAAATTTGCTGAGCTATATTCGGAGCACATCAAAGGGATGAAAGCCTCTGCCATTCGGGAAATCTGCAAATTGATCGCTAAACCCGAGGTCATCTCGCTAGCCGGAGGCTGGCCCGACCCAGCGACTTTTCCCGTAGAGCAGGCTCGTGAGATTCTTTCGGACATCCTCGACAAGCAATGGCAATATGCACTGCAATACGGTACGACCGAGGGACTCCCTGCATTTCGCGAGTTCATCGCTCAATGGGCTAAACAGCACGAGAATATCGATGTCAGAGACGATCAGATTTTGTTGACCACTGGTTCCACCCAGGGAATGGATCTGGCAGGCAAAACATTGATCAATCCAGGCGATCTAATCTGCGTGGGGTTGCCCACATATTTTCTTGGCGCATTCACCATTTATGGCGCCAAGGCTATCGGCGTTCCAGTGGACGAGCATGGGATGCAAATCGATCTGCTGGAACAAAAACTGATCGAGCTCGATCGTGCTGGCAAACGGATCAAATTGCTCTACATTCAGCCCAATTTTCAAAATCCTACGGGAGCCACGTTGTTGTTAGAGCGTCGACAAAAGGTGATTCGCCTGGCCGATCAATACAATTTCATGATCGTCGAGGATAATCCCTATGGCGATATTAATTTTGAAGCGGAATCACTGCCCGCTTTGAAAGCATTGGATCGATCGGAGCGGGTTATTTACCTTCGATCTTTTTCAAAGGTGTTTGCTCCAGGGATTCGGCTCGCCTGGGTTGCAGGAGAGGAACACGTTATTCGAAAAATGGCCATTGCCAAGCAATACATCGATGCCTGTAGCTGCACGCTGTCGCAATACATCATGTACGAATTTTGTCGACGGGGCTATTTGGAGCAGCAGATTCAACGGAATATTGCGTTCTATCGGGCCAAGCGCGACTTCATGCTGCAGGCGTTGGAGCGGCATTTCCCCGCATCGGTTCGCTGGAATCGACCGCGCGGCGGCTTTTTTATTTTCGTTCGCCTGCCCGAATACATGGACGCCGGGGAAATCTTGGAGGAGGCCGTTGCGAACAACGTCGCGTTCATCTCCGGCTCACCTTTTTACTTTGATGGCAGCGGCTGTAACACCATGCGACTGTCCTACGCCCAATCGCCCAATGAGGAAATTGAGCAGGCGGTCAAGGTCATTGGTCAAATCATTAAACGACGATTGAAACCATGAGCCGGCATCAGGGGCGAATTTCCAGATGTCGCTCATCACCTTAATAAACGACAGCTAATTTTGATAATTTGGCAATCTGAACTCTGCCGAAGTATCCATAATCGGTTCGGCGACATCGGCAGAGTTTGGTTAATCGCATATCCATTTCAACTTTAAACCAAGGAGCATACGATGAAGCACAGACTCATCTTGATTGGATTCGGCGTGGTGGGGCAAGGCTTAACCGAGATATTAATCTCTAAAAAAGATTTCCTCAAACAAAAATTTGGCTTCGAGTATGAGATCGTTGCCGTATCGGATTTATTGAAAGGGGCTATCGCCAATCCCAAGGGACTTGATCCCGCCAAATTATTGGATCTGGTTAAGGCCGGAAAGAAGTTGAATGAATATTCTCATGGCACAGCAGGAATGGATGCATTGACCACGATCAACCAGATCGATGCGGATATTATGATCGAGGTCTCCTATACGGATGTGAAGACGGGAGAGCCGGCCACGTCGCACTGCCGCGCGGCCTTCGATCGCGGGATGCATGTGGTGACCTCCAACAAAGGACCAGTGGCGCTTTTTTATCATGATCTGATGAAAACAGCCAATGCGAAGAAATTGATGTTCGGCATCGAGGGAACGGTGATGAGCGGCACCCCGGTGCTGAATACAGGGATGAAAAGCCTGGCTGGCTGCACTTTTCGCCGCATCAGCGGTATTTTAAACGGCACCACCAATTACATTCTGACTGAGATGGAACAGGGCAAACCATACGCAGAGGTCCTCAAAAAGGCCCAGGAATTGGGCTATGCCGAGGCCGATCCCAGCGGCGACGTGGAGGGCTGGGATGCGCTGGCCAAAGTGATCATTCTCTCCAATGTGCTGATGGGTGGCAATGTGCGATTCCAGGATGCCGAACGAGAGGGGATCACCAAGATCACGCTGGAGGATGTCCAAAAGGCTAAAGCAGAAGGTGCACGCTGGAAGCTTATCGGCGAGACCAGCATCCAGAACGGCAAGATCAAAGCAAAAGTGTCGCCCCAAAAGCTCCCGCTGTCCGATCCTTTGGCCAATGTGATGGGGGCCACCAACGCCATCACGTTCGAGACCGATTTAATGGGCAACGTGACTGTGATCGGAAAAGGCGCGGGCAAAATTGAGACAGGGTTTTCTATTTTAACAGACCTGCTGGATATTCATCGGACAGTGACGGGCAGGTAAGATTTTGGAGCATGAAGCGTGGGGCATTGTGCTGGTGCAAAGAGCTTAAAAGATCTCAAAGGGATGAAAATCAGTCAAGGAACAGGGCCTGCACAATATCTTTAACTTGCCCATCAATCATGTTGATTGTTGGCAACGTAGCTTTAAAACTTCCCTTTGCCACTGTTAGCAGAGCAAAAGGGAGCGCAACAATCAAGGTCGCTGCGATTTTTATCCCTGAGGCTCCGGGAAATCTGAGCGTTTGCATTATATTGTTTGGCGATTGACCAGCGTTATCCGGCATTTACCAAGTCATAAGCACAACGCCCGGCGCAACATTTCCCACGTGGATTCATAGAACAACGAACCGAGGTTCATTTCAGAAGGAGACCGAAACATGTACGGCGCATATATGAACAAATTTATTTCGATTGATTTAACCAAACGCGAAGTTACCACAGGGATGCTCGATAGCCACTTGGCAGAAAATTATGTCGGTGCCAAGGGACTTGGATTACGGCTATTGTACGATCTCGCCCCCCGAGTAGAGGCGTTGTCTCCAGAAAATGTGCTCATTTTTGTCACTGGGCCGCTGACTGGCACGTTGGTGCAAACGTCAGCTCGATCCGCCGTGGTGACCAAATCGCCCCTCACCAATGGTTTTCTGGATTCCCATGCTGGCGGCCATTTTGGACCGGCACTGAAGCGCGCCGGCTATGATTACATTTTGATCCATGGCAAATCGGCGCAGCCCGTTTACCTTTACCTCACGCCCCAGGGCTGCGAAATCCGCGATGCCAGCCATTTGTGGGGAAAAGGCATTTTCGAAACCGAAAAGAGTTTGAGAGAAAAACATCCAGGTAGCAGGGTCGCTTCCATTGGGCCTGCGGGCGAAAACAAGGTGCTCTTCGCCTGCATCGGCTGCGATCTCTATCGCCAATTCGGCCGCGGCGGCAGCGGTGCTGTCATGGGATCAAAAAATTTAAAGGCTGTTGTGGTCAATGGCAATGAAAAAATCAGTTATGCTGATGAAGCTGGTTTCAAATCGCTCAATAAACAGCTCACCGATGATGTCCGCGAGCATCCCAAGGCAAAGCTGAGATATGATCTTGGCACCATGATGTGGATTCGCATGGGGCAGGAGATCGGCCAGTTTCTTCCCACGCGAAATTTTCAAAAAGGCCTGTTCGATGACTATGAGAAAATAACCTCGGAAACGATGAAACGGGAACTGAATTGGAAAAGCGTGGGCTGTTTCAACTGTATCATCAAATGCTCTAAAATGGCCAGATGGGACGGTTACGAATTGGAAGGCCCGGAATATGAGACCACTGCTTTTTTGGGGTCTGGTTGTGAGATCAGCGATGCCAAAATCGTTGCGAAGGCAAACCTGCTCTGCGATGATCTGGGATTGGATACCATTTCGACTGGCGTCACCTGCTCGTTTGCAATGGAATGTTACGAAAGGGGCCTGCTGAAAGAGACCGACGGATTACAACTGAACTTCGGGAATGGCGAAGCGCTGCTCAATCTCATCGCTAAAATTGCCCATCGCAAAGGCATCGGCGATCTTTTTGCCAACGGCACGCGCCTGGCGTCCCAATCCATTGGACAGGGCTCGGAATATTTCGCCATCAATACCTATGGCATGGAGATCTCTGGTGTCAACATCAAAGGCTGCATGTCCATGGGATTGGCCATGGCAACCTCCGATTTTGCCAGCCACACACGGCTGTGGACCGCGACGGACGAGATGAACGGCAATCTGACTATTGAAGGTTTGCCAGAATATGTTTGCAAGGGTCAGGATGAGATCAACATCCGCAACTCCCTGGTCATTTGCGATTTTTTGATGTTCGGTCTGGATCGCCTGGCGCCAATTCTCAGCGCGGCAACTGGTATGGAGTTCACTCCCGAAAAACTGATGTTCATTGGTGAACGGATCCATAACCTGGCGCGACTGTACAACTTGAACAATGGGAGAACCGGCAAAGATGACACGCTGCCACCGCGCTTTTTCGAGGAAGAAATGACCGCTGGCCTACTGAAAGGCAAGAAAATGACGCGCGAATTCTTCCACGACCTGCTGCAAAAATATTATCGGATGCGAGGCTGGGATGAAACTGGCGTTCCCACCCCAGCCAAATTAGCGCAGTTGGGCTTAAAACGCTAAACGATCTGAGCAATCTCTAACGAGCGTTTAGCATATCTCCAACGCCCCCAGTTCCCAACTGGGGGCTAATTTCGTTTCAGAATCAGCACCCGATCAGCCCCAAAATCAGCCACATATACCCTGCCCTTATCGTCCACGGCAACATCGATCGGCAAACAATCGGTCCTGTCGTCTAATTCTATTTGATTGAGGAATTCGCAATTCGGCTTGTAGATCTCCAGCGTTCGGCAATAAAATGTAGCAAGATAAATATAATCGTCCCTATCAATCGCGATCCCGGGATTGCTCAGCATCGAACTATAATTCTTGGTTTTTCCCTTGGCATAAAATTTTGTCAAGCTATTTTCAGTCAAATTGATTCTGATAAACTGGCATCCAATCGACTCGTCGACATAAAAAGCTTGCTCCACCAGCCAGATGGTCCCTTTTGAATCGACACTCATATCCGTGATAAAGCGAGCGGCAGAATCTGGCTCCGAAGGCAACGGGATCTCGAAAAAGAGTCCGTTGTCTTTATCGATTTTCATGAGCACACGGCCATCGGTCACAAAAAGATAGCCGCGATGAAACGCGATGGCTCCGAGACTCCAATAGGGTTCAAACCGAGCAAAGTCAAATTCCCCCTGGAAGCTCCCATCTGCCTGATATTTTATAATGCAGAATCCAGGAAAGGGCGCCCAGGATCCGTCAGCCAATTGGTCGTACGGCTTCGCCAGAACATGGAGATGGTGATCGGAATCAAGCACCATGTCGATGGGGGTATAGCGTCTGTAATTCCCTTTAGGATTGTTGATGAAATCAGCGATTGTCCTCAGGTAGTTCCCTTGAAGATCAAAGCATTGGATCCTGTGGCTGTAATTTTCCAATGATGAGTTCGAGTTGGCGACGTAAAAAACGCCTAATTGGTCATCGACGACAATCGCATTGGGTTTTGGCTCCGTCGATAACTCAGAGACCGTTTTCAGCGAAAAAGAAACTGGATTTTTCTCGCAGCCAAGGAAAATCCCAAACGACACAGCCAAGATCCAATACAGCAAGATAGGTTTTCTCATTTTGTCCTCCATTTTTGCCAGATTCTTTAATTCGTATTGCAAACTATCTAAAACAGGCCATGCTCTCATGTCTGCGCATGCAAGAATCTTTATTCCTGCTTGAATCTCAATTATTGTTTCAACCTGATGTCATTGCGAGCGAAGCGAAGCAATCTTTTTTTAATTAAAAGATCGCATCGTCGCTTTGCCCCTCGCATGGCAGTCTCGCAAAAGACCCCTTCACACGCAGCGAATGACCCAGTTTCATCTGAATCCCAATTTTGCAACTGACTAATTAGAGAGCTTAACATAAAGTGGATCAGCGAAATTCGAAGCCAGGTAGGCTTGCGGTAACCTTTCGCCAAGCAACAGCAGCGCCAATGCTGCGGCATGTTGTTCGAATCCCGAAGATGAGAGGGCCAAATCTCCAGCAGCGCAGCTTCGCAATAGCTCCAACCCATCCTTTCTGCCCCGATAGGCTAAAGCCCTTGCGGCATTGAGTCGCAGAATCGCGTCTTGAGCGTTTTTCAATACCTCAACCAGATAATTTTCCACTCCCTCTAAATCGATATATCCCAGTGCGAGGATCCCAGTGCGGCGAAAGCCGATATCGCTGCTTTCGTCTTTCAGTTTCATGAAGAATTCTTCTAACGAACCCCCGGTTTCCAGCCGGCTCCCGGTTCGCTCGAAATACGAGAATTCCTCAATCTTCGCGGCGATGGTCACATCCAGCTTATAGATTCGTTTGAGCAGTTCGATTTTGAGCTCACTGGATACCCCCCCATTTTTCTCTGGCTCTGTCGCTTGACTGCAACACAGAAATAATGAAAAAAGTACCACTGAAAACAAAAGGCGATTGGTTTTCATGGCTGCTCCTTTCACTTTTGGTTCAACATTTGATCAAATTAAAATTAAAAATTTTGCAGGAGAAATCAAACGATGCTCGACCAAAGTAGATTGTTAGAGCTCTTAGTTTATGGAGCGTCCGTAGCTCAGGAATGCGTCTATGAGGACCGTTTGCGTATCAGTTACAGTTGCTAATCCTGCAGGAATGAAATCTGGCCCACTTCGCTCAATTGAACCATGACAATAAAATCATCAGAAAATCGGTCTCAGAATTGAAGGCGCTTAAAAATCCTTAGATTTTTTTTGAGTCTTATGCTTGCTTTTTTTTCTATGGTTGTTCCATTTCCATGGTCAACTTTCAAGACCAGCAAAGCGGAACAACGATAAAAAATGAAACCATAGAAGATCGATTTCAAATCTATCAGCTCTCAAAAGGGGCTTTGAATTTATTTGAATCCTGTGCTTGATTTTTTTCTATGGTTGTTCCTTTTCCATGGTTAATTTTTCAGACCAGAAAACCGGAACAACCAATAAGACAACAGCAAATCGATTTCAGATCTACCAGCGCTCAAAAATCCTTAGATTTTTTTTGAGTCTTATGCTTGCTTTTTTTCTATGGTTGTTCCATTTCCATGGTTAATTTTTCAGACCAGAAAACCGGAACAACCAATAAGACAACGGCAAATCGATTTCAGATCTACCAGCGCTCAAAAATCCTTAGATTTTTTTTGAGTCTTATGCTTGTTTTTTTTCTATGGTTGTTCCATTTTCATGGTCAACTTTCAAGACCAGCAAAGCGGAACAACGATAGCATCGAGCAGCGGAAAATAGCTTCTATTACCCGATTCAATGCGGCGAACAGGGGAAGCATAAAAAATCTTTCAATGAAAAAGGACTTTAATTCTCAATCTGATCCTGCCGCATTAAATTTCTGGGTAATATTTTTCCCTGTTTTGCTTCATCGGTTCATAAATAGAAACACCCGATAATCTACAAGAGTTCCCGATCTCCACTTCCCAAAGATTCATGCTTTCCATGGCGCAGTTCGTATCTGCCAATTCTATGATGAAAACGGGATCAATCCAAGAAGCGCAAATTAAATTCCACCGCGATATTTTGGAACGAGACATAGGCGATGAGTTCAGGCCAAAAGGTTTTAGCTGTCCTGCTATGAGGATCAATTGGTTCGAATTGAATGGATCTGATTACTGGGGGGCAGCGCGATTAGCAATATTTCCCGTGGGTAAATCCTGTCAATCATCGTTCTGTCGAAGGGTGATTTGTGGAATCGGTGGTTTTCGGAGTGCATTCTTTAATACAAAATAAAAATCTCCACCCTCCGGTTCATCATTCTGCCTTCAGGGAGATTATTGTCGATCAGCGGCTTGGTCATCCCGAAGCCCTGATAGGTGATGCGGCTCTTAGCGATGCCCAGGTCAATGAAATAGCGGGCAACAGTTTCGGCGCGCCGGAGCGATAGCCGCAGATTGTAATCCAGGTCGCCGATGACATCTGTGTGGCCCTGGATGAGCAGCGTGGCCAGTGAATTGCTGTGCAGCTTTTGGGCATTCAGTTCCAGTTCCTCGCGCAATGATTTAATGGACAGGTCCATATCCGCCCGGTCATATTTGAACAGGATGAGCCGCGTTTTCTCGATATTCTTTTGAATATAATCTCGCGTCACCTCGCTGATGCGCTCCACCTTTATCTCTTTCGGGCTGGAGGCAAATTCCTGGCCGAACCCATCCCACAATCGCAGTTGGTACCGATAGGTCTTTCCAATCGATACGCTTTGCCCCAGGTCATTTTTCCAGTCCCAGACGATTTGATCTTTAATAGGGTTGGTTCCAGTGAAGACTTTGAATGTATCTTCAGGTTCAGCTAATACGATGAGCTCCCATTTTTTTAATCCAGATTCGGCGATGACATCTTGAATATAAAAATAGCAATGATCATGTGAAGAAGCGATTTCACTGGTCTCCGTGACAATGGGATCCAGAATCGGCTGCGAGGCCGCCGGACAGGTGATTTCGACCCGTTGATTTTCCTCTCGACCACGGGGATCAAAATTGCTGGCTGGATCTGGGGGCAAACCATACGCCTCGATTTTGATCTGTCTGGGATTCACGCCACAATTTTTGACCAGGTAATCGCGAACCGCCTCGGCGCGCCGGCGCGAGAGCTGAAGATCTCCTTTTTCGATGCCCCAATCGGAGTTGTAACCGCGCACGATGATCTCCATGTCGGGATGATCCCATAGCCGCCTGGCGATCACATTGAGCGTGTTGCGATATTTGGCCAGAATGTCCAGCAGTTTCTCTGGGTAAAAAACGAAATTTTTCACCCGATGCTGTTCTGGATTTAGAATCTCATATCGCTCGGGATTCAGCGTGGCGCTCCCCTCTTCAAAGAAAATATAGGGCAGCAGCGGATCCCGACTTAAGATGCGAGTGGTCTCACGAATGATCAGTTTGTCCACAGAGGCGACAACATCAGCTTGCAAGGCTGGCCGCTTTTTCACTTTGAGATGAATGGGCAGCGACTTCTCCTTATTGCGGCTCTGGGCAATGACATGGATCGGGTAGTCCCCGGCCGGACATTGCTGGCTGGGGCTAACTGTCAGCATCAGGCTCTGGTTATCGTTAGATTGAAGCGGAATCAAACCGACTTCCAAATTTTGATCTGCATCACGGACGCTGACGCGGATCGGGTCATGGAAATCGCCGACGCGCTTGATGTCAATGCGATAGCGTGCTTTTTCGCCAGGATAAATGGACTGGCTGGTGGCATCAGCAACAAGCTCAAAATCATATCTCGGTTGCGAGAGCACATAAGATAGCAGGATGACATGGGATGCACTGGAAACCTGGCTGAGTTCAGAAAGCGGATAGCGATATTCATATTCAAAGCGCAGCCAATGCTGCTGGAGCGGGATATTGAAGGCCGCAGCGGCGCCGAGATCATAGCGATTAAAATTTGCCCGCATCATCATCCGCTGGTCCAAAAACCATCGCTCCACGCCAAGCTGGAAATCGAGTTCATCGTCTTCATACAAAATGCTAACTGCAGGATTTGCCACTCGCGTCTTTAACAGCACCCCACTGTGAAATTGGATCGGCAATCGGACAATATCCTCTGCCAGCGAAATATCGGGCCGGTTGAGCTGTTTGATGCCAAAGCCGAAATAGAGTGGTTCGAAAGGGTTCATCAGAAGGCTGATGCCGATATCGAGCGCGCTTTTCGAAACGCCCCTGGCAAACACGGGATCATTCAGATCTCTGAGTTTGAAATTTTCCTCTTCGTAAGAAATAAACCGCCATCCCATATCGAAACCAAGCGCGATCCGGTTATTTAAAAACGCACGACCATAGCCGAGCGCAAGCGTGCTGGTGCGATAAATAATGGAGCTAAAGTATTGCCCTGCGAGGCTAACGCTTCCAAAACTTCGATGCGGATATGCCACCCCAATGAAGCCGTTGTGCATGCCGTTTTCACCCAATCCCAGATGATACAGCTCATATCCGGCAACGAACCGCGGATCAACTTGAAACGCCATAGCCGCAGGGGATAAAAATAGTGTCCTGGGATCACTGACATTGGCAACATTGCCGCGGACCCCCTGGGCTATTGCGATGAGGGGAATCAATAAAAAAATAGTTAGCGCGACGAATCTTTTCATCTCTGAATGTCCTTTGTTCCATCTCAGAGTGATGAATGAATTGGTTCAATAGTGCTGGTTGAAAGATGTCAAAATTGCTTATATTGTCATGCCTTTGACCGACCCTTGCCCGCTGCTCATGCTCATATTTGCTTGGCCATTAGTTCATAGCTGACCAAAAGCTTTCTTCTTTGCTATCATTGCGAGGAGTGCAGCGTCAAAGCAATCTGCTTTATGATAAGAATTAAGATATTGCTTCGTTCGCAATGACATGGCGAGGCAGGTTTTGGTCAGCCACCTATTTGCCTGCTCTCAGCTTTTTTATTTTGCCATGAATAAAACAGAAGACTGGTTTAGCGATCAATCGATCTGCGAGCGTCTGGCTAATAAGCTGGTACGGTACAAAACTGAAAATTAGCTGCCAGAATTCAAGGCGCTCACAGCAAATTCGTTTGGAAATTCTAACCTCCTGCTCGCCCGACTTCTCAATTGCCTCCTATCGTCTTTGTGTTGAATTGCTCTTATGTTTCAATCATCTTGCCACATTGATAATCCCTTTTGCCACAACCTTATCCCCCTGCTTGACAATATAGATATAGGCCCCAGGCTTCACCAATTTGCCGCGATCGTCCTGACCTGACCAGATCGTGCTATTTTTGATATCGATGATCTTTCTCCCGCTGATGTCAAAAATGGAGATCGTGATTTGTCCCGAAAATTGATCGGGGATCAGAAATTCGGTGTAATCATTAAAACCATCGTTATTCGGCGTGAAGGGATTCGGCAATACCGAGAATTGCTGAATGATTCCCTGTCGAGGTAGCACATTGATCACCACGGTTTCCTGATGGGTGATACCGCCGCCTGTGGCGGTGACGATCGGATAATATAATCCCGGCGGAAAATTTCGCGGGACCCAGAATTCGAGACTGATGGAAAAAGGAATGCTGAACGGCCGAGAAGTGTATCTGGCATCCATACCATCAGGGATATTGGACACGGAGACGGTGATCTGGGCATTAAATCCACCGACGGGAATAAATGAAATGAAAAATTCAATATGTTCTCCGGCAACGACCGCCTGGCTATCGGGCTCGATAATCATGATGAAATCCACACGCGGCAAAACTCGGATCGTCACCGTTGTCTGATGCGTAATCCCGCCCCCGGTGGCGATGATGGACGGATGGTAGATCCCAGGTTCGATGTCCATCACGGTTGAAAAAATGACATCGAATGAAGTTGGGATTCCAAATGGAACAGAAGGATATTGGACTGTCATCCCCGGTGGCAGGTCAGCAATTTGGACCGTTATCGGCGCTGAGAAATCCCCGCTTGGCTCGAACGACAGATGAAATGTTGCGCTTTCTCCCTGGTAGATGGTCTGACTATCTGGCACGACTGCCATAGAAAAATCGGATGGGATCGCCACTTTTAATACGATAATCGTCACGGTATCCTGATGAGTTGCTCCCTGGCCGGTAGCGATGACGATCGGTGTGTAGCTGCCAGGCAAAATATCCGATGTAGTGAAAAAGGTCACCTCGAATGTTGCAGGGATCAAAAACGGCTCGGTCGGGTAATTGGCAGACATTGCATCTGGGAGATTCGAAATGGTTAAGCTGATTGCATCTGTAAATTGGCCGATCGGTTGAACCGATACGTTGAATACCGCTGCTTCTCCCTGATAGATGGTCTGAGTGTCTGGGACGATTGAGATGTTGAAATCGGATAAAACCGTTTTTTCCAGGACGATAATCCTCACGGTATCCCTGTGGGTGATGCCTCCGCCAGTGGCGGTGATAATCGGATCATAGCTCCCAGGCATGATTTCTGGAGCAGTATCAAAATTTAGTTTAATTTGATGGGGGATAGGGAATGGTTGCTCTGGACCGCTGACAGACATCCCGCTGGGCAAATTCGAGACCGAGAGGCTGATCGATGCATCGAAATCGCCTATAGGGGCAAAAGTCAACGTGAAGTCTGCGCTCTCGCCCTGATAAATGGTCTGGCTGTCTGGCTCAACAATCATCGAGAAATCGGCCGGGATGGGCCGAGGCTGAACAGAGATCACCACAGTTACCGAGTGGCTGATTCCACCCCCAGTGGCAGAGATGTTTACCGAGTAATGAGCTGGGACAACGGCTTCAGTGGTGGCGAAAATAATCATCTGGGTCGCAGGAATCGAAAAGGGATCTGTCGGGTAGATCGGCCGAATTCCGTCTGGAACATCTGTTATTGACAGCGCAACTGGTGCATCAAATACGCCCAAAGGGGTTAATGAAACTTCGAAGCTTGCGCTATCCCCTGGAAAGATGGTTTGGCTGTCTGGCGCAACCGTCATAAGGAAATCTCGCAGCGGCTGGACAATTCGGATGGCGCTTCCAGAAGGAACCAGCGGAATGGGATATCCATCTGGATCCTTGGCACTGGCGGTTAGAATCGAGAATTGAATTTCACTTTGATCTGGTGTGTTTGGATCGCTCAAAAACTTTATTTGAACCAGGCTGCCATTGCCGTTAAGTCCGGGTTGTTCCGAAGGCAGTGATATTCTGATAGCGATTTGACCGCTAATAACATCCTGCTGAAACGATAAAATGCCCATGGAACTCAAAAATGATCCAGGCACGATGCTATCCGCGGACACATACTGAGGGTGAGTATAGCTTAGTATCAAATCTACCTGGAACAGGTTTTCGACTGGTTGCTCTTCGCTGCCGATTTGAATATCGACGCAGAAACTATCTCCCGCAAAAGCCTCGCTGGCGGACACGGCTACAAAAATGGGAACCGCTGTATAGACCGGTGTCACCACGGTGGTATCCGTTTTGATCACCCCCCGATTGCCAAGATGATCCACAGCGTAATAGCGATAGAAATAGGTGCCGGGCTCGGTCCGACCTGGCATGGCATCTCGAGGCGTAGTTGGGATGCTGGCTGAATCCTGAAATACGTCCAGAAAAATTTGCGCTACGCCGCAGCCCAGGCTGTCGGTGGCGCCCAGAACCTGGACAGTATAAGGCTGCCCTTCGGCGATTTTATCGGGCGCGGTGCTGAAATAGCCAGATGGAGGCGTCGCGTCGAGCTGAATCGATATGAGCGCACTACTGATATTTCCAGCGCTGTCTTGCAGGCTCACCTGCAAAGGATAGCTACCGTCGATTTGATTAGCGATCGAAAAACGGTACTGAATGGATCGATTGCTCCCGGCCTGAAGCCCGGTCTGAACAAGTGTATCAGGCAAAATTGGACTTGTCAGTAAGATGGTTTTGGGGTAGAGCTCATCGTAAGAAACAAATAGCATCACTGAGTCGGTCTGTGTAGGGTTGAACCAATTTTCCAGATAGCCCGGTTGTGCAAAGCTCAAACTGGTGATTACAGGGGCTGTGGTATCGCTTGTGAAATTCCAGACTGCGGAATATGGGCCATGGATCAATCCATCGAAGGCCGACACGCGCCAGAACCACTTACCTTCAGGCAGTGGGAACTGAAGGGCATAAGTCATGAAACCAGCGCCAGCAGGGACCGGAGGAACTGGCGAAAAGCCAATCGGATTCTCTTTTGATTGGAACGCCCAATCGACAGCGTCCCATTGTCCATCGCGATCCAGTTCGATTTTGAAATGCAACGGGTCGTTGTTGGGATCATTTGGAATTTGCCACTTGAATTCTGGATCGAGCCGATTGACGAAGCTCTTTGGGGGTGGAGCAATCAAAATCGGGGCTGATGGCGCTTCATTTCTGGATAATGGCAAAAATTTCAGAATAAATAGCCCTGTCTCAGCACAGGATAGATAGATGTAACTTTCATCGACCGCCAAACCATAAGCGGTATTACCAGCCACATAGAACCCAACTTCTTTGGGATCGGTTGGAACCATCACGTCCACGACGCGTAAGCCGCTGACGCCATTAGCTAAGTAAAGATAGCGCTGTTGGGCAATAATTTCATAGACATGGCTGGTGAGTTTCAGCGTTCCAATGACGATGGGTCGCGCTGAATCAAGAATGTCAATAATCAACAAATCGTGTTGCGCTGTTCCAACATACGCATAATGGTCATCCACATCGATGCTAATGGCGGTGCCATTGACAGGGAGGCGGCTTACCATGGAGGGCTTCAATGGGTCATCGATATCCAGGATCACCAATCCATCATCACCAGCGGCCATAAAAGCATGGTGATCCTTGATGGCAATAGCTTCGCCGCGTCTGCCTGGCAGTTCAAAAGTTTGCACCACATCTGGTTGAGCTGGATCACTGATGTTGACGATGTGCAGGCCGAAATTCGGATCGCTGACATAAGCAAGGTCACCGCTCACGGCAACGCGCTTTGAATAGATGTTTTCATCGGCAAAGCCGATTTCTTTTGGATGATAAGGATCAGCAATGCTAATAATGCCCAGACCTTTATCGTAATTGGTCAGAAGCGCGAGAATGCCCGTTAGCAATACATCTTCTGCCTGACCGGGCAGGTCCAAAGAACCGATCTTATTAGGATTAGCGTGATCCGCCAAATCAATGATGCGAAGACCAGCCTGCTGTTTAACCAGGCAAACAAAATTTTCGTTCACGTCAACGCCTCGGGAAAAGCCATCGGTTTCGATGAACGCAGTTTCCCTGGGGGCAGAATAGTTGTCAACGTTAATGATCCGCAGTCCCTTCGCACCATCGGCGACCAGTACCAGGTTATTCGCCAAAGCCAGATCAGACGGAGCGCCAGCCGTATCGTAGTGCCCGATCGGCTGGGGATTCTCGGGGCGCGATACATCGATGATCCAAACGCCCGTCTCTCGATCAGTGAGATAGGCGTAGCTTCCTTTCACCGAAACGGCAGTGGCGAATTGAAACACCTCCAGCCCAGCTCGTTGGACAGGGTCGGCATATCGGTTAGATATATCGAGAACTCGCAAGCCTGCCGAGCCAGCAGCCACATAGGCGAAATTGCCGACAACCGCCACATCCATCATCTCGTCACTGGCACTGTATTTTCCAGCGCGCTTCGGATCGTACGGATTGGTGATATCAAATACCAAAAGCCCGGCGTGTTGATCCGCGACGTAGGCGAAGTATCCATCGGCATCAGTAGCAACCCTTCTGGCCCAACCCTCAGTATCAATCGCCCCCATTTGTTTAGGTTGCCAGGGGATGGAGAGATCTAAGATTAACAGTCCCCGAGGGCCATCAGCGAGCAAAAGACGCGTGCCGCTCACAACGAGGCCATTGGCGATCCCCAATGTTTCGAAATAGGACCGCTCCACCGGGCTAAGAGGTCGAGAAATATCGATGATGCGCAACCCAGCACCTGCATTCGCGACATACGCATAGTTGCCTGTGAGAGCGATATCGTAGATCGCATCGGGCAACAGTAATCGGCTGGTTGTGGTCGGATTGCCAGGATTGGAGATGTCGGCAGTTTCTAAATATGCGCCGTTTCCAAAATATGTGGCGGTCCCTACGGAGTTTATTGATACGGCCTGACAGGGGCCATAAGCATACCGGCCAATTAAACTAACGTTCCATGCATACGGGACATTGTTTTGCGGGATCGGTTGTGCTGCAATGGCTGTTATCATGAACAGCACCAGCGCCAACCCTCCCCAAAATGGGATGATTGTCCGCCTGGTAATTTTCACGGTGACAGCTCCTTTAGAGATAATTCTGAAATGGAGGGCAAATCGTCAGCCGATTTTTTATCTGGTTCAATATAGAAAATTTAATTTACTTTGTCAAGATGAAAAATAGAAGTGGAATCTGAAGAAATTTTTGCCGATCCCCCTTACGACGGGATGTATCGGCTTTTTTGCTTCGACTAACGAGTGTGCTGGGAAAAAATTATTTGACGGTGACAAGATAATTACAACCTTTTTCATTCCTGCACACTTTTTATCAATTGAGGATTTCGCGGCCAATGCAACGACGATCATTAGAATTACAGGACAAGTTCCCAGTTTGTCCTATAATTTTGGATTGAAAATGTGAATCGCTTTATTCTCCACTGCCTCGGCTGCTTCTTCGATTCCTTCTGGCAGGGTCGGAGGGGCATGAATCGTCACAGGCAAATCATCGATATGGAAAGCGGATTCGACCACCAATGCACCTTCAGCAATTAGATCGGAAGCATGGGGGGACGATGATACGGCCACCCAAAACAGTGCTCGAATCAGCATCGGAGATACCTTTGGTGAGGCTTCGGCTCCGATAATGGTCAGGACTCGTTCTAATTCATCTTGTGAGATAATTTTCAAAGTATAATTGACCATCTCCTCCGACTGAGGCAAGAATTGAAAATTTATCTTATGCCTTAAACACTCCTGCAAGACGTGAACAAGGCGATTGAATGGGACATTCAAATTTTTGCTTGATATTTTATTTTGATTTTTGTATGTTAACATGAAACGAAAAATGATTTTGAGGTAACTGCCATGAGCGAAACTTTGACTTTACTACCCCGCAAAGCCAAACGTGATCTTTTGACCTACGACGATTACCGCACCTTTCCTGACAACGATGGGATCCGCAAAGAGATCATCGAAGGAGAACTGTTTATGAGTCCTGCACCTTCCATGAAGCACCAGTCTATATCTAAAAGGTTGTTCCGAATACTGGATGATTATATTACAAAAAATAAGTTGGGCGAAGTATGGTATGCACCTTGCGATGTCATCTTTTCCAATATTAATGTCATGCAGCCCGATATTCTTTTTATCTCAAATGAAAATTCAAAAATTTTGACCGCGTTAAATATTAAAGGTGCACCTGATCTTATCGTAGAAATTATCTCTCCGTCGACAGTTGAGAATGATCGTATTTACAAAAAGTTGGTTTATGAAAAATTCGGCGTGAAGGAATACTGGGTTGTTGATCCCGATGAAGAAAGGATCGAAGTCTGGGCTTTAGAAGATGGCAGGTTTGAGCTTTTTCATCAGGCAGGTAAGGGTCAAAAAGTGAAAAGCAAATTGCTGAACGATCTCGAGCTTGATTTATCACAGGTTTTTTAATGGTAATTGTAGGGCAAGTTGCCAGCTTGCCCTACAGTTGCAGCGCAATTTGACAAATTGCCCTACACGTTAAAAATATGAATCGCCTTCTTCTCCACTGCTTCCGCTGCTTCCTCAATTCCCTCAGGCAAGGTTGGATGGGCATGAATCGTGAGCGTCAAATCATCGATATGCGAAGCGGATTCGACCGCCAATGCGCCTTCGGCAATCAAATCCGAGGCATGAGGGCCGATGATGTGGACGCCCAGTACGGTGCCCGTATCGGCATCGGAGATCACTTTGGTCAGGCCCTCGGTTTCGCCGATGGTCATGGCTCGGCCCAGGGCTCGGAAGGGGAAGACGCCTGCTTTCACCTTATAGCCCTGCTGTTGCGCCTGGGCTTCGGTCATGCCCACGGTGGCGATTTCGGGATCGCTGAAGATGACGCCTGGGATGGCCAGATTGTCGAAGGCGGCGGGCTTGCCAGAAATGACTTCAGCGGCAATCTTGCCCATGTGCGACGCCCGATGCGCTAACATGGGTCCTTGAATCAAATCGCCGATGGCATAGATGCTAGGGACCTGCGTCTGCATCTTTTCATTCACCTGGATAAAACCCTTCGCATCGACCTTTAATCCGATAGTCTCTAATCCAATATCCTGCGTATTGGGTCGACGGCCGATGGCGACCAGCACTTTTTCGGCTTCAATCGTGGTCTCCTTCCCTGCCTGAGAATAACGGATTTCTGCTTTGCCATTCCTGGGGACCACCTGTTCCACTTTTGTGCCCAGCAGCAATTTCACACCGTTCTTCTTCAGTGACTTTTCCAGCACTTTGGGCAGTTCAGGATCGAGGAATGGCAGAAATTGCTCCTGAAATTCGATGATGGTAACATCAGCACCGAGTTTCGCATAGACCAAGCCCAGCTCAATTCCCACGGAGCCAGCACCAACGACCACCATTCGCTCGGGCACTTTTCCCAGGCCCAGTGCATCAGTCGAATCGATAACCAACTCATGATCGAACGGAATGTTTGGTAAAGGAATTGGTGTGGAGCCAGTGGCGAGAATCAGATTCTTAAATTCGAATCGCTGAATGCCATGCTCGCTGGCAACCAGAATTTTACCTGGTTCGGTGAAGCTGGCCGTCCCTTGAATAACCTCGACGCCATTTTTGGCCAGCAAGGAGCCAACGCCTGTTCTCAGTTTTTCAACGACTCCGTTTTTCCATTGGTGCAGTTGGTTCAGATCCACCGACACATCTTTGACAATGATTCCCATCTCCGCCGCCTTTTCCAGGTGCTTTTTCAAGCCCGAGACCTCGATCATGGCCTTGGAGGGAATACACCCCCAATTCAAGCAGACGCCGCCAACGAACTCTTTTTCGATGAGCGTCACTTCCTGCCCCAACTGCGCCGCCCGAATCGCCGCCACATAGCCGCCAGGCCCCGCACCGATGATGACGGTATCTGCTTTTTGTGTGAAATCACCGACAACCATTTTCTTTTATCTCCAATTTCTATTTTCTAAGAGTATCTCGCTAAATTAAGCTTTACATTTCTTCATATAAGGAGTGATGGAGTAATGGATTATTGGAAGTTGGGGTGCATTACTCCAGAACTCCAAAACTCCAATACTCCCTCAATCCATTTTTCAAACAACATCGACCAGCATTTTCATCGGATCCGACAGCAGATCGATGATGTGATTCATAAACCTCGCCATGGTCGCTCCATCGAGCAGGCGATGATCGAAGGAGACCACCAGCGGCATCATGGTTCGGATCACGATTTGATCGTCTTTCACCACAGGCTTTTTTCTGGCTGCCAGTACACCCAGGATCGCCACCTGCGGATGCTGGATGATCGGCGTGGCGTGAATGCCCCCAATACCGCCAGGATTGGTGATGCTGAACGTTCCGCCCCGCAGATCTTCCAGATCGATCTCCCGATTGCGGGCTTTGGCAGCCAATTCCTGAATGTCTTTGGCGATCTGCAGGATGCTCTTTTTGTCCGCATCTTTCACCACGGGCACCATCAATCCCTGCTCCGTATCGGTGGCAATGCCGATGTGATAATAATCTTTGAAGACAATCTCGCCCGATTCTTCATCCAGCGAGGTGTTCACCTCTGGGAACGCCTGCAACGCCGAGACCACCGCCTTGGTAATAAAAGCAGTAATTGTCAATTTGATCCCTCGTTGCTCAGCCATCGGCTTCTGGCGCTTGATCACCTCGAGCAGATCGGTTACATCCGCTTCATCGGCATGGGTGACATGCGGGATGGTCGAGAACGATCGCACCATCACTTCGGCAATACGTTTGCGAACGCCTTTCAGCGGCTCTCGCCGAGTCGGGCCATATTTCTCGAAATCAAATCCCAGCGTCGAGGGCTCGTGGCTCACGGCGGCGGCACGAGGAATTTTCGGAGGTGGAGCGGGCGCTTCTTTCACGGCTCGTCGTACATCGTCATCGGTAATGCGCCCGTTCGGTCCTGTTCCTTTCACAGTGCTGATATCCACCCCTAATTCCCTGGCCAGATGTCTGGTATGCGGCGTTGCGAGCACCCGTCGTGGTGCAACCGCTTCTTCGAAGACTTTTTCTTTTTTAATTGTGACAGGCGGAGCAATTGCTTCCTCTGGCATGGCGGCCGCCACTGCTGGCGCTGCGACTTTCTCAGGCACGGCCTCGGCCAGCTCTTTTTCAGTTTCTAAAATAATCAACGGATCGCCAACGTGAACGGTATCTCCAGTCTTATGGGGAATCTCCAGCACCTTACCATCGGCTGGCGCAGGCAGCGTTACCACCGCCTTATCCGTCTCGATTTTGATGATCGTTTGGTCGGCTTTGACCGTATCGCCGACCTGCACTTCGTAGCCAACGATCTCGGCCTCATGGATCCCCTCTCCAACATCGGGCAGTCGAAATATATATCTCATAATCAAAACTCCATCGTTTTATGTATGGCTCGCACCACTTTTTCTGCATTGGGATAGTTATAATCTTCTAATTTGGACAGCGGCGGGATGATGTCGTATCCCGTCACCCGATAGACAGGCGCCAGCAGATGCAGCATGTTTCGCTCACCAATTTGCGCCGCCAGCTCGGCCCCAACCCCAAATAGCTTGGGCGACTCCTGGACAATCACCGCCCGCCCTGTTTTTTCCACAGATCGGGTGATGGCATCGATATCGAACGGCGAGATGGTGCGCAGATCGATGACCTCGGCATCCACCCCTTCTTTGCCCACATGCTCAGCCGCTTCCATCGTAATCGGCACCATAGCGCCCCAGGCGATCAGTGTGATGTCTTTGCCCTCCTTGACCACATTGGCTTTACCGATGGGCACCCGATACATTTCATCGGGCACTTCCTCTTTTTTCAACCGATACAGCCGCAACGGCTCAAAGAAGACCACGGGATCGGGATCTTCGATGGCTGAAATGAGCAGTCCCTTGGCATCGTACGGCGTGGCTGGAATCACGACTTTGATGCCTGGCAGATGCGCAAAATGCGCTTCCGTGCTTTCGGAATGATGCTCCAGCGCCTTTACTCCCGCACCATACGGCGCTCGAATCACCATTTGCATCTGATAACGTCCCTGGCTGCGATGTCGATACCGAGCCACGTGGTTTAAGATCTGATCAAATGCCTGGTAAATGAATCCGCTAAATTGTATCTCAGGGATGGGCTTCAAGCCGTTCAAGGCCATGCCCACGCTGGCACCGACAATAGAAGATTCAGCCAGTGGGGTATCCATCACCCGAGCTTCGCCAAATTTTTCAATTAATCCAACCGTTGCACGGAACACACCGCCATCCACACCGACATCTTCACCCAGCACCACCACAGTCGGATCCTCTGCCATCTTCTGATGCAGCGCTTCATTTATCGCTTGAATCATTGTTTTCTTTGCCATGAATTTTCTCTCCTCATGTGTATAAAATTCTGTCATTCCTGGTCAATCACATTACCCACCTGGAGTTTTGGAGTAATGGAGTTATGAAAAGATCTTACTTCCATTATTCCATTATTCCATTATTCCACTGCTCCATTACTCCATCAATCCATCACTCCCATTCCCCATTTCCCTAATCACCCAGTCACCCATTTACCTCATCGCCAGAACCTCTTCCATCTGCTCCTTAAGAATCCAGGGCATTTCGGCGTACATGTATTTGAACATATTGGTTGGATCGGGCGCTTCCACCGCTTCGTATTCCCGCACCGTCTTTTCGATCTCCTGGGTCAGTTCTTCCACCATGCGTTTCTCTTTTTCCTCAGACCAGATGCCTCTATTCATTAAATAAATTCGCAATCGGTCGATCGGGTCTTTTTTCGCCCATTCGGCCACTTCTTCGGGCTTGCGATAGCGGGTGGCATCGTCCGCTGTGGTATGATCGCCCATCCGATAGGTCACCAATTCGATCAACGCAGGTTTATGTTCCTCCCGTGCCCGATCGGCATATTTTTTCACGGTCTTGTAAACGGCAAACACATCGTTGCCATCCACCCGAACGCCATCGATGGCATACGCTGCTGCCTTTTCGGCGATGGTTTCAGTGGCCGTCTGTTTTTCAAACGGCACCGAAATCGCCCAGTGATTGTTTTGAATCACGAATACGACGGGCGCTTTGAACACCGCCGCCATATTAAGGCTCTCGTGAAAATCGCCCTGGGAGGTCGAGCCATCGCCCGAGGAGGAGAGCGCCATGCTTTTCTCGCCCTTGATCTTCGCAGCGATAGCGATACCCACCGCATGAGTCAAATGGGCGCCAACCGTGATGCAGACGTTGGCAATCTTCAAATGATCGGGGATGCGAGCGCCCCGTTCATCACCGCCCCAGTACATCAACTGATCTTTCATCGAAATGCCCAGCGTGAACATCGCTCCGTACTCTCGAAACGCTGGCACAAACCAATCACCCGCCTGCAACGGCATTGCCATCCCCACATTGGAAGCCTCCTGGCCCCGAACCGAAGCCATGGTGCCCAGTCGTCCCTGACGCTGCAACGAGAGTGCTTTGTCGTTCCACATGCGGGTCTGATTCATCAGGCGGTACATTTTCAGCATTTGCTCTTCAGTGATATCGGCAATTGCCTTCTCATCGGCATTGCCCTTCTCGTCGAGATATTGTATTAATTTTGGCTTCATGATTGCTCCTAACGTTTTCTTCGACCTCCAATTTCGCTAATTAAACCAATTTCACGAATTGTGATTTTAGCGGTCTCCATTTTCAAAATGATTGATTCACTTTTTTGAATATAAGCTTGTCGACCAAAGACTTCACCGAATGATTTCTTGCACCGCTAATTTCGCTAATTAAACCAATTTCACGAATCGTGATTTTAGCTATTATCAAATTAGTGTAATTCGGATAATTCGTGAAATTAGCGGTCTCAAATTTCAAAATGTTTGATTCACTTTTTTTTGAATATAAATCTTTCGATCAAAAACTTCACCGAATGATTTCTTCGACCGACAATTTCGCTAATTAAACCAATTCCACGAATCGTGATTTTAGCTATTTCTCAAATTAGCGTAATTCGGATAATTCGTGAAATTAGCAGTCTCAAATTTCAAAATGTTTGATTCACTTTTTTTGAATATAAATCTTTCGATCAAAAACTTCACCGAATGATTTCTTCGACCGACAATTTCGCTAATTAAACCAATTTCACGAATCGTGATTTTAGCTATTTCTCAAATTAGCGTAATTCGGATAATTCGTGAAATTAGCGGTCTCAAATTTTTCCATTAAATTGTCCGATTTGTTTTTTGGAATTTCAACATGTCTATCAAACACTTCTGCAAAATGATGAACCAATCGTTTCATCACCCAATGTTTCGATGGCGCAAATCCCAGAATTTCTTCAGCCGTAATCAAATTAACTCCCTCCAATCCACAGGGGCGAATGAAATCGGCAGGGGATTTATCGCCGTAGAGATTCAGCGCAAAGCCCCAACTGGTCACCCACTTCGAAACGTGAATACCCATCGAGGCAATCTTGTTGTTTCCCAGCCACAAACCGATTTGAGCGGCTTTGTCCCTCTTTCGCTCAGCCATAATCCCAAAATCTTTCAATGTTCGCAACCCCACCTCTTCCAACCTGTACATATAATTGCCAATATTTTGCTCATGGGGCTGCAATTTCAGAATTGGATAGCAGACCAACTGTCCTGGCCAATGATAAGTCAAACCGCCGCCACGGACATGCTGGTGAAGCAAGATCCCCTTGCACTCAAAATAGGACAGCGGCAGCAGCAGATCTGCTGGATTCAGCGCCCTGGCGCCGACCGCCAAACTCGGTGGATGAGATAGCAACAATAGCGTATCTGGAATTTGATCGGCCAGCCGCTGCTGGGCAAGCGTTTGCATCAATTGATCGACAGCATTCAACCCAATAATTCCTATCTCATGGATAGATATCGGTGGTCGAAAATTCCCCATGGCTACATTTTGTAAGGCGATATGTTCGTCTTGTCTTATCATCGGACCAGATAATCCATTGATGAAAAATAAGACCTGTTCGGTCGTAATTCAGTATAAAAAAATTATAATGTACAATTGAAATGATATGATGACCCACGTTTTGATATTGGATCATCCTTGAAAAGCTCAAATCGCTTAAAGTTTGATAATTAGATGCAGGACAGGGGGAAGGGATTCAGAGATTTTGTGGTGATCAGGCTATTTTTTGATTAATTTGGTGTAGAGCGGCATGTATTTTCAGTCCGATTCGCTTTTGATGTAAAAGTACAAGGTTATTTTCACAGGGCTGATGTAATTTTACAAGGTTAATTTTAGCAGACGGAGCTAATTCATAAAAATATTTAGATTTTTTTTCTCCAACAGTCCCTATGTTTAAATGTGCGATAAAAAGAGCTGATTTTGAGTCAAAAAAATGCTATATTCAAAATGACGAGCACCATAATAACA
>FWPV01000611.1_pt1 | contig 111120 bp, 108 predicted proteins | sample 2228371 | NCBI WGS metagenome assembly FWPV01 (sample SAMEA103939776, study PRJEB20133) | metagenome
CCATGTTTGCGACCCCAAAAACGCCGGATTCGTCATCATCTGGAATATCTCGTCTCAGTGGCCGCCGCCACGGGCGTTTTGAACACCATCCCTAGACGGTTTGTTCGGCACAGTGCGAGAGGCCAGAGCCGCCAAGGTCAACTACGTTCGCTACGCAGACGACTTCATCATCACAGCCAGCTCGCGAGAGATCCTGGAGGAAAAGGTAAAGCCGCTCGTGGAGGAGTTCCTCCGGCAACGCGGACTGGAACTGTCCAGAACAAAGACATTGATCACAAATGTGGGGGATGGCTTTGACTTCCTGGGCTGGAACGTCCGCCTGCGTGGCAACACGTTGATCACCGAGCCATCCAAGAAGAGCATCAAAAGCTTTTTGCAGAAAATTCGGAGTCAACTGAAGAAACAGCGCACGGCCAGCCAGCACCGCGTGATTCAAGACCTTAACCCGATCATTCGGGGGTGGGCTGGGTATCACAGGAGCCAGATGGCAACGCGCACCTTCCGTAAGTGTGACCACCGAATTTGGCAAGCACTTTGGCGATGGGCACGGAGGAGGCACCCCAACAAGGGGGCCCGATGGATCAAAAAGCGCTATTTTTCGGCCATCAACGGACGAGACTGGCGATTTACCGACAAGGATCAGGCCCTGCTGATACTGAGTGGCTTTCACAAGAAGCCGCACACCAAGATCAGGACTGACGCCAACCCGTACCTACCCGAACACGAGGACTACTTTGCAGATCGCGTAGATCGCAAGATGCGAAAACACCTCGAAGGACGGCGGAAACTGACGTGGATATGGAAAGGACAACAAGGTAAATGCACAGTGTGTGGAGATAGCATCACCCGGGAAACCGGCTGGCACCTGCATCACATCATCCGACGCACCGATGGTGGGTCAGACAGATGCAGCAACCTAGAAATGCTTCACCCGAACTGTCACAACCAACTTCACGTCAAACAGTCGTTAGCCTCAGCGTAACAAAAACAAAAGAGGCATTTGTAGCTGCCATAGCCCATAACGGGGTAATGGTTCATGGCTGCTTAAGCCGGGTGCAGGGAAACTTGCCCGCCCGGTTTTGAGGGGAGGGGCGCGCCGCGAGGCGCGCTCCTTACCCGACTTGATACGAGGGTTCGATTCCCTTCACCCGCTCCAATCCGGCCCCCTGTCGTATGGGCCCTCGTGACCCGTGTTTGCAACCGCTTCATGCGCTAAGATCGTATGCATCGAATTGCAAACATGCCTCCCGTCCACAGCAGCCACCATCAGGAAGCCCGCAGCGCGCTGACCTGGGTGTTGCCGCTGCTGCTGCTGATGGCCAGCGTCATCGTTCTGCCCGCACCGCATGCCAGCCGGGGCCTGGCCGCCTACCTGCCGCTGCACAACATACTGGAAGTGATGGCCATCGCCGTGGCCTGCATGGTGTTCGGCGTCACCTGGAACACCCACCGCTACCAAAAAAACGGCCGCGCCCTGGTGCTGGGGGTGTGTTTTCTGGGGGTGGCGCTGCTGGACCTGACACACACGCTTTCTTACGAGGGCATGCCCGACTTCGTCACCCCCAGCGGACCCGAAAAATCCATCGCGTTCTGGCTGGCCGCCCGCACCCTGGCTGCCATGGGTTTGCTGGCCATCGCCCTCACTCCCCACCACCTCGGCCCCGAGCTCAACCGTATTTCCCGGCCAACCGTCTTGGCCGCCACGCTGGTGCTGGTGGCCCTGGTGCACGTGCTGCTGCTGTTCTATCCCCACCTCCTGCCCCGTACCTTCGTCCCCGGCAGCGGCCTCACGGCGTTCAAGGTGGGCTACGAATACACACTCATCGCCACCTACTTGGGGGCCACCTGGCTGCTGGCCAGGCACCTGCGCCGAGAGCGAACCTTCAACACCAGCGGCCTGATGGCCGCCGCGGCCACCATGGCCATGAGCGAGTTCTTCTTCACGCTCTATGCCAACGTGACCGACGTCTACAACCTGATGGGGCACCTCTACAAGATCGTGGCCTACGGGTTCCTGTACCGGGCCTTGTTTGTCGAAACCGTCCAGAGCCCCCACCAGCAGTTGCTGCAGACCCAGAACCAACTCCGCGCCACCCTGGACACCTTGCCCGACCTGCTGTTCGAGGTCGATGGGAACGGCACTTACCTCGATGTGCACGCCACCGACGCAGGCAAGCTGGCCGCCCCGGCGGCGGCGCTCGTCGGACGCAACCTTCGCGATGTCCTGCCCCACGAGGCCGTGGCCCAGTGCCTGGCGGCCATGGAACAGGCCCGCGAACACGGCATCTCCAGGGGCACCCGCATCCTGCTCAACGTCCCGGACGGGCAACGCTACTTCGAGCTTTCGGTGGCACGCCGCACGCCCGATGCCGATCCGGCCACCGGCGGCAACGCAGAGCGCTTCCTGGTGCTGTCGCGCGATGTCACAGAGGTGGTGCGCCAGGAACAGCAACTGCAGCACGAGGCCGACCTGAACGCCGCGCTGCTGGAACTGGAAAGCCACCACGAGGTCGACGACGAGCCCGCGCTGCTGCGCTTTGGCGTCGAGCTGGCAGAAAAGCTCACCGAAAGCCGGATCGCGTTCATCCACTTCGTCAACGCGGACCAGGAATCCATCGAACTGGTGACCTGGTCTTCGGCCACGCTGGCGCACTACTGCACCGCCGCCTACGACCGGCACTACCCGATCAGTCAGGCCGGCATCTGGGCCGAGGCGTTTCGGCAGCGGCAGCCCATGGTGTTCAACGACTACGCCAGCGCACCCCACAAGAAGGGCCTGCCCAAGGGCCACTCCCACCTGGAACGGCTGGTCAGCCTGCCCGTGATGGAAGGGGAGCAGGTCCGGATGCTGGTGGGGGTGGGCAACAAACCGGCCGACTACACCCCACAGGATGTGGCGGCCCTGCAGATCCTGGCTAACGCCATCTGGAACAAGGTGCGGCGCCAGCGGCAGGAGGCCCATATCCTGCGTCTGTCGACGGCCATGGCGCAAAACCCCTACTCCGTGATCATCACGGACGCCCGGGGAAACATCGAATACGTGAACCAGGCCTTCACCGACATCAGCGGCTACACGCCCGAGGAAGTGATCGGCAAGAACCCCAAGGTCTTCAAGTCCGAGCAGACCCCGCCCGAGACCTACCAGGCGCTGTGGGAGCACCTTGCGCGGGGCCAGCCCTGGCGGGGCGAACTGATCAACCGGCGCAAGGACGGCAGCAGCTACAGCGAACTGACGCTGATCTACCCCGTGCGCGACGCCCTGGGACGCGTCGTGAACTACCTCGCCCACAAGGAGGACATCACGCAGCGCAAGGAGGCCGAGGCGCGCATTCACCAGCTGGCCCACTACGACCAGCTCACCGGCCTGCCCAACCGGGCATCGATGGAAAAGCGCCTTGGGGAGGAGCTGGGGCAGGCCACGGCGGACAGCCCGCTCACGCTCCTGTGGCTGGACCTTGACAGCTTCAAGACCATCAACGACTCGCTGGGCTATGAGGCGGGCGATCTGCTGCTGGTCGAGATTGCGAACCGCCTGCGGCAGGAACTCGACGAGGGCGACTGCCTCGCCCGGCCGACCGGAGACACTTTCGTGGCCATCCTGCCGCGCACCGGCCACCAGACCGCGACCGTGCAGGCCAGGCGCATGCTGGACGCCCTGCAGCGGCCGTTCAAGGTCAATGCGCACGAGCTGTCGGTCAGCGGCTCGATCGGCCTGGCGGTCTGCCCGCACGACGGCGGCACGGTGGCTGCCCTGCTCAACCGCGCCGAAACCGCCATGTACAGCGTCAAGCAGGAAGGGCGCAACGGGCTGCGCTTCTTCGCGCCCGAGATGCAGGCCAACTCCGAGCGCACGCTGGCGCTGCTCCACGCCCTGAAGCAGGCCCAGGCCCGCAACGAACTCCACGTGGCCTACCAGCCCCAGATGGCCCTGCCCGGGGGCGGCATGGTCGGTGCCGAGGCCCTGCTGCGGTGGCGCCACCCGGAGCTGGGCGATGTCGGGCCGGGGGAATTCATCCCACTGGCCGAGCGCAACGGGCTCATCGTTCCGATCGGCACCTGGGTGCTGCGCGAGGTCATGCGCCAGATCCGCGCCTGGCGGGACGCAGGGCTCGGTGGCCTGTCGGTGGCGGTCAACCTGTCGGCGGTGCAGTTTGCACAGCCCGGTCTGGTCGACGACATCAGGCGCATGGTGGACGAGGCCGGCATCGACGCCGCCTGCCTGGAGCTGGAGTTGACCGAGGCCGTGGCGCTGCAGAACCCGGTGGCTGCCGGCCAGACCATCCATGCGCTGCAGGCGGCCGGCTTCAAGATCTCGATCGACGACTTCGGCACCGGCTATTCGTCCATGAGCTACCTGAAGCGCTTTGCCGTGGACAAGCTCAAGATCGACCAGTCCTTCGTGCGCGAAGTGCAAAGCAGCACCGACGACCAGGCCATCGTCACGGCCATCGTGCAGATGGCGCACGGGCTGGGCACGATCACCATTGCCGAAGGCGTGGAAACCCAGGCGCAGTTGGACTTCCTGCGCACCTGCGGCTGCGACCAGATCCAGGGCTACTGGTACAGCCGGCCGCTGAGCCCCGAGGCCTTCGAGGCGTTTGCACGCCGGCACCAAAGCCCCGAAGCGGCTCCCGAGCCGGCGCCTTAGACGCGGCAAAGGAGACCATGCCCCAGACACCCCATGCCCACAAGGACGGCCCAGGCCCCTGCGCCCGGGCCATGTGGCTGGGCCGTGTCGCCCTGCTGTGCGTTGCATGGCTGCTCGCCGGACACCCGGCCGCCGCAGGCGCACAAGGCCCGGCCGTCGCCGCTGTGGTGGCATCGGCGGGGCCCGATGAGCCGTTGACCCTGGGCGTGTTTGCCTACCGGCCCAAGCACATCATCGAGGAGCGTTTCGAAACCCTGGGCGACTACCTCACGGAGGCCCTGGACGGGCGGCGGGTTCGGGTGCTCGCGCTGGGGGAGGACGAACTCCAGGCCAGGATCAATGCCGGCACGGTGGACTTCGTGCTGACACACCCGAACCACTACATCGGCCTGCGCGACTACGGCAGGCTGTCCGGCGCCCTCGCCACCATGGTGCTTCGAGAAGGCAACACCCCCGTGCACAGCATAGGCGGGGTGATCGTTCGGCGCAGCGACCGGACCGACATCCAGACCCTGGCGGACCTGAAGGGGCGGCGCATATCGATCACAGGCAGGCAATACCTGGGCACCTACATGGCACCGGCCGCCGAACTGCTGCGTGCGGGCGTGAACCCGTCGTCGGTCACCTTCGTCGAATCGGCACAGCCGGTGGACCGGGTGATCACCGCGGTGCTGGAGGGGCAGACCGACGCGGGTTTTGTTCGCACGGGGGTGCTGGAGGAACTGGAACGCGAAGGCACCCTGGCCCCCGGCCTGCTGGAAGTGGTCAACCCGCTGAGTCCACCGGCCTTTCCTTACCGCGTCTCGACGCGCCTGTACCCGGAGTGGCCTTTCCTGGCGGTGGCCCACGTGTCTGCCGGCCTGTCGCACAGGGTGGCCAGCGCGCTCATGGACCTGCCCGCCTCGCACCCGGCCAGCCGCCTGGCGGGCATCTACGGCTTCACCATCCCCGCAGACTATTCCTCGGTGGAAAACGCCATGCGGGAGTTGCGGATGCCGCCCTTCGATGCCACACCACCGTTGGTGTGGAGCGATGTCTGGCGGCGCTACCAGCCCTGGATCGTCTCCCTGGCGGTGGCTGGCCTGCTCGTGCTGGGCCTGGCGGTGGTGCTGGCGGTCAACACGCGCCGTCTGGTATCGGCCAAGACCCATCTGCAGACCGAGCGCTCCATACTTCAGGCCACCACCGAACGCTTGAACAACCTGATGGACGCGAGCCCGGTGATGACATTCACCTTGCGGGTCCACCCCCGTTACACCGAGTTGACGTGGTTCAGTGCCAACACCGAATCGCTCCTGGGTTTCAGCGTGGATGACGTCCTGGCGCGTAAATGGTGGACGACCCACATGCACCCGGACGATCTGCACGCCGCCCGTGAAAAGCACAAGCGGCTCCTGGATCTCGGGCACATCGAGCAGACTTTCCGCTTCCGGGACAAGCAGGGCCGCTACCACTGGTTCCTGGAAGAAATCAAGTTGCTGCCCGCCCGTGAGGGTGTGACCGAGGCCCTCGGGGTGTGGCGCGACATCACCGAACAGCAGGCCCGCGAGGAAAGCCTGAAGCTCGCCGCCAGCGTGTTCGCCAACAGCTACGATGCGGTGATCGTCACGGATCACCGGCACCGCGTTCGGGAGATCAATCCCGCGTTCAGCCGTATCACCGGCTACCTGCCGAACGAGGTCGAGGGGCTCGATCTGTACGAACTGATCACCTTGAGCCAACAGTCGCTGGAATTCAACGACCTGCAACGGGCGATGGATGCGAACGGGCACTGGCGGGGCGAGCTGACCGTCCCCGACCGGCACGGTCACAGCCACCATTGCCAGGTGTCGATCTCGGCGGTGCAGACGAGTGCCGGCAAGCGCTCCCACCATGTGGTTGTCCTGTCCGACATCTCCCACCTGAAGCGGCACCAGACCGAGCTCGACCAGATGGCTTACTACGATGCCCTGACGGGGGTACCGAACCGCAGGCTGCTGCAGGACCGGCTGGTTCAGGCCGTTGCCCGCGCCCGCCGCAGCGGCAAGGCCCTGGCCATCTGCTATCTGGACCTGGACGATTTCAAGCCGATCAACGACCGTTTCGGCCACACCGCCGGCGACCGTTTCCTGATCGAGATCGCCGCACGGCTGCAACAGAACCTGCGCACCGAAGACACCCTCGCGCGGCTGGGCGGCGACGAATTCGTCATGCTCCTCAACGAACTGGACGGCACCCACGAGTGGGAAGCCGTGCTGCAACGCGTCATGCAGCAGGTGCAGGCCCCCGTGACGCTCGACGGTCATGTGATGGCCGTGTCGGTCAGTGTCGGGGTGACGCTCTTTCCCGACGACGATGCCGACCCCGACGCCCTGCTGCGCCACGCCGATCAGGCCATGTACCGCGCCAAGCAGGCGGGACGCAACCGCTACCACCTGTTCGACATGGCCCAGGACCGCGAGGTCCAGATGCACCGGGAGCAGTTGGTCCGGCTGGAACGCGCCCTGGTCGAGCGGGAATTCGTGCTGCACTACCAGCCCCAGGTGGACCTGCAGTCGGGCGATGTGGTCGGTGTCGAGGCCCTGATCCGCTGGCGGCATCCCGCCGAAGGTCTGCTGGCGCCCCACGCGTTCCTGCCCCAGCTCGCCGGGACCGAACTCGAGATCAAGATCGGTGAATGGGTCATCGAAACCGCGCTTCAGGACCTGGACACGTGGCTGCGCAACGGTCTGGCCCTGGCAGAGAATGCGTGCGTCGGCATCAACCTGGGCGGCAACCAGCTGCTGCTTTCGGGGTTTCGCGACTGGCTCCTGGCCACCCTGCGCAACCACCCCGCCGGAGCGGCGCAGCGACTCGAATTCGAGATCCTGGAGTCGGCGGCGATCTCCGATGTGGCATCGGCCGCGCGCGTCATGGCCGACTGCCGCAAGCTCGGGGTGCGCTTTGCGCTCGACGACTTCGGCACCGGCTACTCCTCGCTGGCCTACTTCCGTGCCCTGCCGTTCGATGTGATCAAGATCGACCGGGTCTTCGTACTCAACATGCTCAACAACCCGGACGACCACAACATCGTCCAGAGCGTGGCCTTCCTCGCACGTGCCTTTGGCCGCTCCGTGGTTGCAGAAGGGGTGGAAACCCTGGCGCACGCAGGCGCTTTGCTGGCACTGGGTTGCCAGAACGCGCAGGGCTACGCGATTGCCCGCCCCATGCCGGCCCAGGACCTGCCCAACTGGCTGGCGCACTGGCAGGCGAACCGCCCCTGGGAAACCTTGCATGCCGAGCACCTGGCCCGGTCTCCATAGCTATTCCCTGTCGGCAGTGTGGGTTGAACATGCCTTCTGTACCTCGCACTGATTGATGGATATGATAGTTTCTTGGCAGCCCCAGGAGAACCGTCATGACATTCAAGAGGAAACTGCTGCTCTGCGTGGGCATTCCGTCCCTGGTCTTCATCCTGGCCGCGGCCTTGCTGGGCTGGACCTTGCAACGCTCCAACAATGCCTTCGGGCATTACATCGATCAGGATCAGGCGATCGAGAACGCATTGCGCGACATGTACGCCCAGGGCCTGCAGATGGGACAGGCGCTGCGCAACATCGTCCTCGACCCGGCCAACCGGCAGGCCTACACCAACCTGGAGGCCGCCCAGAAGCAATTCCGCGACGCGCAGGAACGCCTGGAGGACCTGTCCCAAGGCACCGAAACGACGCCGGCGGTGGGCAAGATGCTGCCGCTTTCGGCGGCGCTGTTCGAACAGCAGCGGCGCGTGCTGGAAGCCGCAGCCGATGACGGGGCCGCTGCCAGCCGCCTGCTGGTCTCGTCGGAGACGCCGGCGTGGCGGGCCTTGCGCGGTGCGCTGCTGAGCGAGATCGACACCCACGGCAAGGCGATCCAGACCAGCTTCCAGGCAGGCCGGGACCAGATCCTGATGCTGACGGCGGCCTCCAGCGCACTGGTTGTGCTGGCGGTGCTGGTGGCCCTGTTCTTCACGGTGTCGCTGCTGCGGACCGTGAACCGGGAACTGGGCACCGAACCATCGGACCTGCGTGCCGCCATGGATGCCGTCGCCAACGGCGATCTCACGGTCTCGGTGCCCGGGGTCGGTACGGCACAGGGGGGGCGCTCCAGCGTGGCCCAGGCCCTCAACCTGATGGCCGAACGGCTGGCATCGAGCATCGCTCAGGTCAGCAGCAGCGCCCAGCAGATTCGGGTCGGAAGCGCAGAGATCGAAACCGGCAACCACGACCTGAGCGGCCGCACCGAACAAACCGCGAGCAACCTGGAGGAAACGGCAGCCAGCATGGAACAGATGTCTGGCGCGATCAAGCAATCGGCCGACTCCGCCCGCATCGCCAATCAGCTTGCCGGCACCGCAGGCCAGAGCGCCGAACAGGGCGGCCGCGTGGTGGGCGACGTGGTCCGGACCATGGACGAGATCAACCAGGCCTCCGGCAAGATCAGCGACATCATCGGCGTCATCGATGGCATTGCCTTCCAGACCAACATCCTGGCGCTCAACGCCGCCGTCGAAGCCGCCCGGGCCGGCGAACAAGGCAGGGGCTTTGCCGTCGTGGCGGGCGAGGTCCGCACGCTGGCCCAGCGCAGCGCCCAGGCGGCCAAGGAGATCAAGGAGCTCATCGGCAACAGCGTGGAGAAGGTGTCCGCCGGATCGCAGCTGGTCCACCAGGCCGGCGCGACGATGAAGGAGATCGTCGACAATGTCGAGCGGGTCCGCGACATCATCGGTGAGATCTCCAGCTCCGCGTCGGAACAGGCCGAAGGCGTCAACCAGATCAATGCGGCCATTGCGAATCTGGACCAGATGACGCAGCAGAACGCCGCGCTGGTCGAACAAAGCGCCGCAGCGGCTTCGAGCATGAGCGCCCAGGCGGCCCGCCTGACCGAAATCGTCAGCACGTTCCGCCTGCGCGACAACCAGACCGGGCGGCCTCCTGCCCAGACCACCACGCCAATGCGGCAACCCCGCAGCACACCGAAGCCGGCTGGGCCCGGCGCCTCGCGCCTGCCGGTCAAGACGGCCCCGAGCCAATCCGAAACGGCCGCCCAGGCCGGATCACCGCCCCGATCCGCTCCCCCCGCATCGCTCGGATCCCCCCGGAAAACCGGGCCCACCCCGGTCGACAAAGCGACGCCCGCCGATGGCGAGTGGGATTCGTTCTAGCCGGCCGGTCAGCCCGCGCTGCCGACACCCAGCAAGGCCATCAGGCCCAGCACCACGAAGACCGATGCCGCGATTAGATGAACGGTGCGGATCGGTATCCGCCGCGTGAGGCCTTCGCCCACGAACACCGCAGGCACATTGGCGATCATCATGCCCAGCGTCGTGCCCGCAACCACCGCCACCAGCGGGCTGTACTGCGCCGCCAGGGCCACGGTGGCGAACTGGGTCTTGTCACCCATCTCGGCCAGGAAGAACGCCACCGTGGTGGCCGCGAAAACCCCGAACCGGGGACCGGCATCGCCACCCACGTCGTCCAGCTTGTCGGGGATCAGCATCCAGAGGCCCATGGCGATGAAGGAGACGCCCAGCACCCAGCGCATCACGTCGGGACCCAGCGTGGACATGATCCAGGCCCCCAGCGCACCCGCAATCGCGTGGTTCAGCAGCGTGGCCACCAGGATGCCCCAGACGATGGGCCAGGGCCGCCGGAACCGGGCGGCCAGCACGATCGACAGCAGCTGCGTCTTGTCGCCCATTTCGGCGAGCGCCACCACGCCGGTGGACAGAATGAAAGCTTCCAAGCGGAACCCCACGAACAAGCACAACGCCCCGGGAACACCCGGGGCGGAAAGACGCGATTCTAGGAGAAGCGTCCCGGCGCGGGTTCACCCGCCGAAGCCGCCGCCGCCGGGCGTGTGGATCTCGAACACGTCACCGGCCTGCATCTCGGCCTGGCCGATGTGGGCCAGCGTCTCTATAGACCCGTCGGCGCGCACCACACGGTTGATGCCGGGCGCCCCGGGCTGCCCGCCGGCCATGCCGAAGGCCGGGTGCACGCGGCCGTTGGACAGGATGCTCGCCGTCATGGGCTCCAGGAAGCGCACGCGCCGCACGCCGCCGTCGCCGCCCTTCCAGCGCCCGGCGCCGCCCGAACCCTGGCGGATCTCGTAGCTCTCCAGCCGCACCGGGAAGCGGAACTCCAACACCTCGGGGTCGGTCAGGCGCGAGTTGGTCATGTGGGTCTGCACCACGGCCGTGCCGTCGAAGCCGCCCACGAGCCGACCCTGGTCGTCGAACTCGCCGCCCGCGCCGCTGCCGCCCGAGATGGTCTCGTAGTACTGGTGGCGCGCATTGCCGAAGGTGAAGTTGTTCATGGTCGGCTGGGCGCCGGCCATGACGCCCAGCGCGCCAAACAATGCGTTGGTGATGCAGCTGGACGTTTCGACGTTGCCCGCCACCACCGAGGCCGGCGGGTTGGGATTGAGCATGCAGCCTTCGGGAATGACAACCCGCAACGGCTTGAGGCAGCCCGCGTTGAGCGGGATGTCGTCGTCGACCAGCGTGCGGAACACGTACAGCACCGCGGCCATGCACACCGCCTTGGGCGCGTTGAAGTTGTTGCTCTGCTGCTCGCTGGTGCCCGTGAAGTCGATCACGGCGCTGCGGCTGGCCGCGTCGATGCGCACCGCCACGCGGATCTGCGCGCCGTTGTCCAGCGGCAGCGTGAAGCTGCCGTCCTTGAGGCGCTTGGCCAGCCGGTCGATGGCGCGGCGCACCGCTTCCTCGGCGTTGTCCTGCACGTGGCGCATGTAGGCCTGCACCACGTCGAGGCCGAACTGCTCGACCATCCGGTGCAGTTCCTGTACGCCCTTTTCGTTGGCGGCGATCTGGGCCTTCAGGTCGGCCAGGTTCTGCTGCGGGTTGCGGCTGGGGTATTCGCCACTGCCCAGCAAGGCCAGCAGATCGGCCTCGCGCAGCGTGCCGCCGCCCTGCCCGTCGCCCTGCACGAGCAGGAAGTTGTCGATCTGCACGCCCTCTTCCTCGATGCGGGTGGAGAACGGCGGCATGGAGCCGGGCGTGGTGCCGCCGATGTCGGCGTGGTGGCCGCGCGAACCGACGTAGAAGGTGGGCTCGGCCGCGTCGCCCACGTACACGGGCGTGATGACGGTCACGTCGGGCAGGTGGGTGCCGCCGTGGTAGGGGTCGTTGAGCACGTAGACATCGCCGCGCTGCATGCGGCCGCGGTTCTCGCGGATCACGGTGCGGATGCTTTCGCCCATGGAACCCAGGTGCACCGGCATGTGCGGCGCGTTGGCGATCAGGCGGCCCTCGGCGTCGAACAGCGCGCAGGAGAAGTCGAGCCGCTCCTTGATGTTCACCGAGTATGCGGTGTTCTGCAGTTGCAGGCCCATCTGCTCGGCGATGTTCATGAACAGGTTGTTAAACACTTCCAGCAGCACCGGGTCGACCTGGGTGCCGGCGGCGAAGCGCTGCACGCGCGGCACGGTGCGCAGCAGTTCGAGGTGGTCGAGCGCGGTGAGCGTGGCCTGCCATCCGGGCTCGACCACGGTGGTGGCGTTCTGCTCGGCGATGATGGCCGGGCCGGGGATCACGTCGCCGGGGCGCAGGTCCTCGCGCACCACCAGGGCCGCTTCGTGCCAGGCGTCCGCGCCGTCCACGCCTTCGGTGTAGACGTGCACGGTGGCGCGGCAGGGCAGTTCGCGCGGCGGGTGCAGGGCCTGCGTGGCCTCGGCCGGCGCGTCGCCGGCGACGACCGCCTCGACCGACACCGCTTCCACCACCAGCGGCTTGCCGCGCATGAGGAAGGCGAAGCGCTGGCGGTAGGCCTGCTCGAAACCGGCGACGATGGTGGCCAGGTCGCCAAAAGGAACGACCAGGGCCGCATCGCTGCCGGCGTAGCGCACATGCACGCGGCGAAGCACCACCGGCGCGCCCTGCCCCACCTGCTGGCGGCGCAGCTCGGCCGCGGCGGCATCGGCCAGCGCGTCGAGCTGTGCGGCGATGCCGGCCAGCGCCCCCTCTTCCAGCGGCGCCTCCACGGCCTGTTCGCGGATCACGCTCTGATCCGCCAGGCCCATGCCGTAGGCGCTCAATACGCCCGCCAGCGGGTGCACGAACACCTTCGTCATGCCCAGCGCGTCGGCCACCAAGCAGGCGTGCTGGCCGCCGGCCCCACCAAAGCACTGCAGCGTGTAGCGGGTGACATCGTAGCCGCGCGCGACCGAAATCTTCTTGATGGCGTTGGCCATCTGCTGCACGGCGATGCGGATGAAGCCCTGGGCACAGGCCTCGGGGCCCAGGCCGGCTTCGGCCCCGAGCGCAGCGAAGCGCTCGCGCACCACCTCGGCGTCCAGCGGCTGGTCGGCGTGCGGGCCGAAGGTGCGCGGAAAATGCGCCGGCTGCACCTTGCCGACCATGACGTTCGCGTCGGTCACGGCCAGCGGGCCGCCACGGCGGTAGCAAGCCGGGCCTGGGTTGGCACCGGCGCTCTCGGGGCCGACGCGCAGCCGTGCGCCGTCGAACTGCAGGAGCGAGCCACCCCCGGCAGCCACGGTGTGTATGCTCATCATGGGTGCGCGCATGCGCACACCGGCCACCTGGGTCTCGAACTCGCGCTCGAAGCTGCCCGCATAGTGGCTCACGTCGGTGGAGGTGCCTCCCATGTCGAAACCGATGACCTTGCCGTGCCCGGCCAGATGGGCCGTGCGCGCCATGCCCACGATGCCACCGGCCGGCCCCGAGAGGATGGCGTCCTTGCCCTGGAAGGCGTGCGCATCGGTCAACCCGCCCGAGGACTGCATGAAGAACAGGCGCACGCCGGGCATCTCGGCGGCCACCTGGTCCACGTAGCGGCGCAGGATGGGCGAGAGGTAGGCGTCTACCACCGTGGTGTCGCCGCGACCGACGAACTTCATCATCGGGCTGGTGCCATGGCTGGTGCTGACTTGCGAGAAGCCCACCTCGCGCGCCAGTTCTGCGGCACGCGCCTCGTGCGCGGTGTAGCGGTAGCCGTGCATGAACACGATGGCCACGCTGCGCAACCCGGCGTCGAACGCAGCCCACAGTCGCTCGCGAAGGTGTGATTCATCCAGCGGCTCGATGACGTCGCCGTGCGCGCCCACGCGCTCCTGCGCCTCGATCACGCGCTCGTAAAGCAGCTCGGGCAGCACGATGTGGCGGTCGAACAGGCGCGGCCGGTTCTGGTAGGCGATGCGCAGCGCGTCGCGGAAACCGCGCGTGGTCACGAGCAGCGTGGGCTCGCCCTTGCGCTCCAGCAGCGCGTTGGTGGCCACCGTGGTGCCCATCTTCACGCACTCGACCCGCTCGGGCGTGATCGGCTCGCCGGGCTGCAGCCCCAGCAGGTGCCGGATGCCCGCCACCGCCGCGTCGCGGTACTGCTCCGGGTTCTCGCTCAGCAGCTTGTGCGTGAGCAGGCTGCCGTCGGGGCGGCGCGCCACGATGTCGGTGAAGGTGCCGCCGCGGTCGATCCAGAACTGCCAGCGGTCGCCGTGAAGGCCCGATGTGTGGTCTTGGTGGTTCATGCGTATGTATCCTGCCTTACATCGAAGCGGCCGCCCGCGCGGCCTGGTCGTAGACGCCCGAGAGCACCCGCAGCAATCGGGCCAGCTCGCCAATGTCGCGGTTGAGGGCCTCGTCGGCTTTCAGGGCGTCGATCAGACACGCCTCGCGGATCTCGCGGTAACGCTCCACATACGCCCGCCCCGACTCGGTGGCGGCGTAGGTGACTTCCTTGCCATTCTTGCTTGACGCCACCACGCCCAGGCCCTGCAACTTCTTGAGCGAATAGTTGATGAGGTGCGTGTCCTCGACGTTCATGATGAAGCAGATGTCGGCCAGGCGCTTGTCGCGCGCACGGTGCGTGACGTGGTGCAGCACCAGCACGTCCAGCGGGGTCAGGTCCTTCAGGCCGGCCGCACTCATGCAGTGCACGATCCAGCGGTGAAAGGCATTGCCCGAGACGATCAGGCCAAACTCGAACTCGCTCATCTCGGCGCTGTGGGGCGAGACCAGGTGGGCCGACGACACAATGCGCGACAGGTTCTTCGGCGCCGAGGCGTCGGGCGTTTTGCGTCTGGCAACCATGCTGAACCCCTTCATAAGACGCCACCGGTCAGCCCCAGGCACCGGGAACGGCAGCACACCAATCAAGGCAGATTATCTCGACAATTTACCGACAATTTATCAACACTTAGGGAAAACACCGAGCACCATCCACGGGTCTCGTCGCTACATTGTGAAGGCCACGGTGGCGAGCCGCCTTGCACCCGCGGCACATCCTGGCCCGTTATTTGCTGCAGCCCGTCTGCCGCACCACCAACCGTTCGGAGTACCCATGAAGCGTCGCCTCTTCACACTCACACTGGCCGCCTCCGCGCTGGCCTTCGGCTCGGCCGCCCAGGCCCAGGCCCGCTGGGACCTGCCCGCCGCCTACCCCGCCACCAACTTCCACTCGGTCAACCTGGCGCAGTTCGCCACCGATGTGGAACAGGCCAGCGGTGGCAAGCTCAAGATCACCGTGCACGCCGGCGCCTCGCTGTTCAAGGCCCCCGAGATCAAGCGTGCCGTCCAGGGTGGGCAGGCCCAGATCGGAGAAATGCTCCTGGCGGCCTACCAGAACGAGTGGCAAATCTTCGGCACCGACGGCCTGCCCTTCCTGGCCACCAGCTACGACGAATCCTGGAAGCTCTACCAGGCACAGAAACCCATCCTGGAGAAGAAGCTCGGCGAGCAAGGCATGATGCTGCTCTACGCCGTGCCCTGGCCGCCCCAGGGCATCTACAGCAAGAACCCGCTGGCCAGCGCCGCCAACCTGAAGGGCGCCAAGTGGCGCGCCTACAGCCCGGCCACCTCGCGCATCGCCGAACTGGTGGGCGCGCAGCCGGTCACGGTGCAGGCCGCCGAGCTATCTCAGGCCCTGGCCACAGGCGTCGTCGAAGCCAACATGACCTCGGGCGCCACCGGCGTCGACAGCAAGCTCTATGAGCACCTGAAGTACTACTACGACGTGCAGGCCTGGCTGCCCAAGAACGCCGTGATCGTCAACAAGCGCGCCTTCGACGCCCTCGACAAGGCCACGCAGGACGCCGTGCTCAAGGCCGGTGCGGCCGCCGAAGCCCGCGGCTGGGAAACGTCCAAGAAGGTCAATGCCGATACCCTGGCCGTGCTCAAGGCCAACGGCATGTCGGTGGAGCCGCCCTCGGCCCAGCTCAAGGCCGACATGCAGAAGGTGGGCGAGACGATGGTCAAGGAATGGCTGGAGAAGGCCGGCCCCGAAGGCCAGGCCCTGATGTCGGCTTACCGCAAGTAAGGAAGCCATGCTGCGTCGCCTGCTCGACGTGATCTACGACAGCGCCGCCTGGCTGGCGGCGCTGTTCATGATCGGCGTGCTCGTTATGGTGCTGCTGTCCATTCTCGGGCGCCTGATGAACTTCTACATCCCCGGCACCGACGCCTACGCGGGCTACGCCATGGCGGGCGCCGGGTTCCTGGCACTGGCCCACACCCTCAAGAAGAACGAGCACATCCGGGTCACGCTCATCATCGGCAAGCTGCAGGGCCGTGCGCGCCGTGCCCTGGAACTGTGGTCGCTCTCGGTCGCGGTGCTGCTGTCGGGGCTGTTCGCCTTCTACGCCATCCGGCTGGCCTGGCAGTCGCGCGAGTTCCACGACATTTCCACCTCCAGCGACGCCACGCCGCTGTGGATCCCGCAGATCCTGATGGTGGTGGGCACGCTGGTGCTGTTCGTGGCCTTCATCGACGAATGGGTGCTCGAATGGCGCGGCCTGCGCGTCCATGGCCGCCCCGGACCGGCCGAGCCGGGAGAGGTGCCCCATGAATGACGTCCTCGTCACCGGCGGGCTGATCGTGGCCCTGTTCGCCTTGCTGGGCAGCGGGGTCTGGATCGGCCTGACCCTGGCCGGCGTGGCCTGGATCGGGATGGAGCTGTTCTCCTCCCGACCGGCCGGCGACGCCATGGCCATCACCATCTGGGGCGCCTCCAGCAGCTGGACGCTGACCGCCCTGCCCCTGTTCGTGTGGATGGGCGAGATCCTGTTCCGCACCAAGCTGTCCGAAAGCATGTTCCGGGGCCTGGCGCCGTGGGTCAACGCGCTGCCCGGCCGCCTGCTGCACACCAACATCCTGGGCAGCACCATCTTCGCGGCGGTGTCGGGGTCTTCGGCCGCCACCTGCGCCACCATCGGCAAGATGAGCATTCCCGAACTCAGCAAGCGCCACTACCCGGCAGACAAGATCGTCGGTTCCCTGGGCGGCGCCAGCACGCTGGGGCTGCTGATTCCGCCTTCCATCATCATGATCGTCTACGGCGTGGCGGCCGAGGTCTCGATCGCCAAGCTGTTCATGGCCGGCGTGCTGCCCGGCCTGATGCTGGGCGGCCTGTTCAGCGGCTACCTCATCATCTGGGCCCTGCTCAACCCCGCCAAGGTGCCCAAGGCCGATGCGGGCATGGGCTTTGCCCAGAAGCTCAGCGAATCGCGCCACCTGATTCCCGTGGTCATGCTCATCGGTGGCGTCATCGGCTCCATCTACACCGGCATCGCCACCGCCACCGAAGCGGCCGCCATCGGCGTGGTGGGCGCGCTGGTGCTCTCTGCGGCGCAGGGCTCGCTCAACTGGCAGACCTTCCGCGACTCGCTGCTGGGCGCCACGCGGCTGTACTGCATGATCGGCTTCATCCTGGCCGGGGCCGCCTTTCTCACGCTGTCCATGGGCTACATCGGGCTGCCCCGCCAACTGGCCGAATTCGTCACCGGCCTGGGCCTGTCGCCGGCGGTGCTCATCGTCGCCATCGCCCTGTTCTATATCCTGCTGGGCTGCTTCCTGGACGGCATCTCGATGATCGTGCTCACCATGGGCGTGATCCTGCCCACGGTCACCGCCGCCGGCCTGGACCTGATCTGGTTCGGCATCTTCGTGGTGATCGTGGTCGAAATGGCGCAGATCACCCCGCCGGTGGGGTTCAACCTGTTCGTGCTGCAGGGCATGACGCAGCGCGAGATCACCTGGATCGCCCGCGTCACCGCCCCCTACTTCGGCCTGATGGCGCTGGCCCTGTTGCTGCTGTGGTGGTTCCCGGGCATTGCCACCTGGCTGCCCTCCCGCATGTGAGCCACCCGCCGGGCACCGGGGCCGGGCCGGCCTGGCGCGCGATCCACTAAGATGCAGGCCCGGCGCGCGGTGAGCGCCCGCCCCAACCCCAACAGGACAAGCAACCCGTGTTCAAGAACGTGATGGTCTACCGCATCGGCCCCGACTGGTCGGCATCGGTGGAACAAATGGAAGAGGCGCTGGCCCAGATGCCCTTCACCCCCTGCGGCACAACGCAGGACAAGGCCATGGGCTGGGTGCCACCGCGCGGCGAAAGCCACGGCCCGCTGGTCGAGTCGGTTTCCGGCCACAGGATGCTCCGCTTTTCCATCGAGACCAAGGCCGTGCCCGGCGCGGTCATCAAGCGCCAGCTCGACGAGCGTCTGGCCCAGATCGAGGCCAGCACCGGCCGCAAGCCCGGACGCAAGGAAAGCCGCGACCTGCGCGACGAGCTGCGTCTGGAACTCCTGCCCATGGCATTTCCGAAAAACAGCAGCATCCTGGTCTGGTTCGACCTGCACAGCCGCCGGCTGGTGCTCGACTCCGCCAGCCAGGCCAAGGCCGATGAAACCATCACGGCGCTGCACCAGTGCCTGGGTGGCCTGCAACTGAGCCTGCTCGACACCCGGGTCGCGCCCCAGGCGGCCATGACGCAATGGCTCGGTGCGGCGGCCGACGACTGGCCAGCCCATTTCGCTCCCGGGCGCGAGGTCGAGCTGAAGTCGGGCGACGAAATGAACTCGGTCGTCAAGTTCACCCGCCACCACCTCGACGACGAGGAAATGCGCCGCCACATCGCGCAGGGCAAACTCCCCGTCAAGCTCGGCATGGACTGGGACGGCCGCGTGAGCTTCGTGCTGACCGAAGGCCTGCAACTGCGCAAGATCGCCTTCCTGGATGGCGTGTTCGAGGACAACGCCAGCAGCGAGGACGGCGGCGGCTTCGACGCCGACGTGGCCATCGCCACCGGCGAACTGGGCGCCCTCATCACCGACCTGACCGAAGCGCTGGGCGGCGCCTCGGACGATTGACCCGGAGCACCAACCGATGCTGACCACCGCCCTCGCCATCTGCCTCGGCGCCTGCGTGGGCGCGCTGTCGCGCTGGCATCTGAGCCTCTGGCTCAACCCCGGGGGCCTGCTGCCCTGGGGCACGCTCGCGGCCAACTGGATCGGCGCCTACGCCGTGGGCCTGGCCGTGGTGTTCTTCCAGCAGCACAGCGGGCTGGACCCCGCCTGGCGGCTGGCCATCGTCACCGGCCTGATGGGCGCGCTGACCACCTTCTCCACCTTCTCGGTGGAAACCGTCGCCATGCTGCAAGGCGGCCGCATCGGGCTGGCCCTGCTCAACAGCGGCCTGCACCTCGGCGGCTCACTGCTGCTGACCTGGGGGGGCATCGCATCGGCCCACGCGCTCTGGCCGGTGCGCGCCTGAGGCTAACTTCATTTCACAACGTTCAGCCAACTTGACAACCAGTTTCCATTCGGTAAACTGGTTGTCAATATGACGCCGACACCCACCACCACCGAAACCGCCATCGATGCCCTCACGGGCATCATGCTCGCGGTGTTCCGCCTCAACGCGACGCTGCTGGACCACGGTGACCGGCTGGTCGCCCCCATCGGCCTGACCAGCGCACGCTGGCAGATCCTGGGCGCCATCGCACTGGCGGGCGAACCCCAGACCGCACCGCAGATTGCACAGACCATGGGCGTGTCGCGCCAGGGAGCCCAGAAGCAGTTGCACCTGGCCTGCCAGGAGGGCCTGGTGCTTGCCCAATCCAACCCACGCCATGCGCGATCGCCCCTCTATGAGCTGACGACCCACGGCCGAAACGTCTACGAGCAAGCCATCGTGCGTCAGCGTGCGTGGTGCCAGACCCTGTGCCAACATCTCGACACTCCCGATCTGCCGGTCGCGCTGCGCACCCTCACGGCCCTGCAACACACCCTGGACCACCATTCCCCCACTGCCACCCCCAGGAGCACCCCATGAAGAAAACCGCGCACGCCATCGCCGGTACCCTCGCGCTCGTCATCGTCAGCACGTTCTGGATCGGCACGCTGATCAGCGAGTTGCTCCTTGGCACTCCAGAGGTGGTCGCGGTCAAGACCGCCATCGTCTGGCCCGGACTGCCCCTGCTGGTGCTGGCCATGGCAGTCACGGGCGGCAGCGGCTTTGCGCTGGGCCGCGGTCGCCAGGGCAGGCTGCTAGACGCCAAGCAGCGGCGCATGCGCATCCTGGGCGCCAATGGCCTGCTCGTGATGGTGCCTTGCGCCCTCTTCCTGCGCGCACAGGCGCTCGACGGTCAGTTCGACACCGCGTTCTACGCCGTCCAGGTGCTGGAACTGGCCACTGGTGCGCTGCAGTGGACGCTGCTGGCCGCCAACCTGCGCGATGGCCTACGCCTGTCGGGCCGGCTGGGCCCGCGCCGCGCCGTCAACCCTTGAGCACCACGCCGTCGGCGTCGCTCACGCGCACACCGATGGCGATGCCCTGGCGCACGCTCATCGAGACGGTGCAGAACTCCTCGAACTGCGCCAGCACCCGGTCCAGGTGTTCGAGTTCCGCGCCCGGCTTCTCCAGCTCCAGGTGCACGTCGATGGCCTGGATGCGCAGCCGATTGGCCTCGTTGCGGCCGACGGTGGCCGTGGCCGTGGCCTTGAGTTGACCCGGGTCCTGCTTGAACTTGTTCAATGCGAACACCAGGCTCGCCGACAGGCAGTTGGCCACCGCCGCCAGCAGGATGTGGTTGGGCGCAGGCCCTGCGGCCTGCCCCAGCGGCGGCGGTTCGTCGCTGAACAGGGCAGGCGTGTCCAGCCCGAAGTCGATCAGGAACTGAAAGCCCGACTGGCGGGTGATGGTGACGGTGGCGTTCGAACTCATGCAAGGCTCCTGTTCAGTGCAACGCAACGCTCGGGGTCTGCGCAACCCGGCACGGATCAGTATATGTCACGAACCCCCTGGGGTATCAGCCGTGCCAGGCTTATCCCCCGCCGCGTTGCATGTAGAGGTCGAAGCGTTTCATGAAGGCGAACCGCTCGGCCGCGTCCAGCCCCTCGAACGCAAACGACACCTGCAACCGCGGCATGCGCAGCAGCGCAATCACGCGCGGCGCCAGGGGCGCCCAGGCCAGCGTAAGCCTGCCCTGGCCGATGCGGACCTCGGCGCTGGCGCCCTGGCGCCCCCATTCATGGCTGCCGATGGCCTGCGGCAGCCAGCCCAGCCATTCGGCCTCGGTGCACCCCATGTCGCGCTCGAAGCGCTCGGCATAGTGGGACTGCAAGCTTGCCGCCTCAGCCGCCGGCGATCGGCGGCCACACGGCCAGCACGTCGCCGTCCTTGAGCGTGGTCGAGTCGCGTGCCTCGGGCGGAATGAAGCTGCCGTTGACCAGCACCAGGTGCACCAGCTTCGGCGGCAACTGGTAAGGCGCCATCACCGCCGTCACGCTGGCGCCCTCGGGCACCTGCAGCGTGATCTGGTTGAATTTCGCCTCAGGGGGCAGGTAGTCGCCCAGGGTAGCGAACAGCTTGAAGGTGATCTCCATCATCCGAAAAACCCAGACCGTTCAACGGCGCCGCGCATCCTGCGCGCCGCTCCACTCCCCCTGCCCCTGTGCCGTGGCCAGATAGGCGTGCATGAGTTGCGTGGGGTCCTCAAGCAGGCGGTCCTTCCAGGGGCCGAGCCGGACCCGGCCCTCCACCAGGCCACGCATCACGCCCACGTGCTCGGTCCAGCCGACGCTGTTGCAGCCCACCATCACATCGCCATCGAACTGCAGGCTCAGCATCCGATGGGCCTGGGTGTCCACCCGCTCCACATGTTCGCCGCCCGGCACGCCCTCCCAGTTGCCGAAACTGCTGGAGATCAGGCCCAGCGTGTCGAGCACGTTGATCTGCGTCACGCCCTTGAGTTCGGCCCGACGTCCCAGCATGTTCATGGCCGCCACGTAGGCCTGGTCGGCCGCATTCGGCTGGATGGCGCTGACAATGGTCTTGCCGCTGACCTTGTCGAAGGCCTCGGCGCAGTCGCCGGCCGCGTAGATGCCGGGCACGTTGGTCTGCATGTGCTCGTCGGTGAGCACCCCCTGCAGGCAGGTGATGCCCGAGTTCTCCAGGAAACCGATCGCGGGCCTGACGCCGGCGGCGATGATGACCAGGTCGGCCGGCACATGGCTTCCATTGGACAGGCGCACATTCAGGGGCGCCCCGGGCTCTATGGCTTCGAGCCGCGTGCCCGTGAACACCTGCACCCCCTTGGCTTCGCACCAATCCCGGATCATGCCGCCCGCGCTCGGCCCCATCATGCGCGGCACCATGCGGTCGCCCATTTCCACCACGCTCAGTTCGACGCCGCGCGCGGCCAGCGCCTCCATGATGATGCAGCCGATGAAACCCGCACCGAGCTGCAGCACGCGCGCGCCCTTGACGGCGAGCTGCATGATGTTGCGCGCATCCTCCAGCGTCCAGCAATGGTGCACGCCCGCGCAGTCCACGCCCCGGATGGGCGGTCGCACCGGCTGCGAGCCGGTGGCGATCAGCAGGTTGTCGAAGCCCAGTGTCTGCCCATCGTCAAGCAGCACGGTACGCGCCTCGGCATCGACCTTCTTCGCCCGTGCCCGCACGATGTCGATGCGGCGCTCGCTGAAGTGGTCGACGCCCTTGCGCAGCCAGGTGCCGCGCTCGTCGATGTTGCCCATCAGCAGGTAGGGAATGGCCATGCGGGAGTACGGCGGCTCGGGCTCGTCGCCCACCAGGGTGATGCGGTCGGCCGGTGCGTGCTTGCGCAGGGTTTCGGCGGCAATGACGCCGGCCGGGCCTGCGCCGAGAATCAGATGGTGCGTCATGTGTAGGGGCTCCGCTGAATGGAAAGGGGTGGGCAGGCCAGACGCCTGTCGCCACCCCCGGTGCGCCCCGGCCGGACGGCACGGGGCTCAGGCGCTCAGTTCACAGACCCAGGCGCGATCGGGTGGCCGCCGTGGGCCGGCCCTCGCTGTCCCAGCCGCGCACCTCGTAGTACTTGGGCAGCATCTCGGGCAGCTTGTTGACCAGACCCTTGGCCGGGCCGGTCTTGGCCGGCTCGGTCAACAGGCGCGGGGGCAGGCTGTCGTCCTTGGCGGTGAAGCCGGCGGCGTTGTTGAAGTCGCGCTCCATGTTCCAGATGCGCTCGCCGATCTTCTCCAGTTCCTCGGTCGTGTACTCCTCGCCGCAGGCGGCCGCCACCTGGGGCGCGAGGTCGGCCACCCCCCAGGCGAAAGTGGTAAAGATGCACAGACCCGACGAATCGAAGGCCGCCGTGGCGTCCTGGAAGGCCTTGACCAGTTCGGGCTTGCCCTCGGCCGTGAGCGGGTCGGTCTTGACCGGAATGCCCAGCACCTCGGACGCCACGGTGTAGCCGCGCAGGTGGCAGGCGCCGCGGTTGCTGGTGGCATAAGCCAGACCCATGCCCTGGATGCCACGCGAATCGTAGGCCGGGAACTCCTGGCCCTTGACGCTCATGCTCAGCTCGGGGTGGCCGTACTTGGCCGTCAGGCGCTTGGAGCCCAGGCCGATCTCCTTGCCGAAACCGGTGCCGCTGGCGGTCATGTCGGCCAGTTCGCACAGCGCCTTGGCCGAGCCGAACGGCGCCTCGATGCCGATCTGCTCCTTGGTCAGCACGCCCATGTCGTAGAGTTCCATCACCGCGCCCACGGTGGCACCGAAGCTGATGGGATCGAACCCTTCCTCGTTGCAGATCAGGTTGGCGTACTGCAACGCCTCCAGATCGTTGACGCCGTTGGCCGCACCCAGCGCCCAGGCCGCTTCGTACTCCAGACCGCCGCTGGCGCCCCAGTACTGCGGCTTGTTCTGCACGCTGAAGTGGCTCTCGTCGATCTTGCTGATCCGCCCGCACGCGATGGTGCAGCCGAAGCAGGCCTGATTCGTGACCAGGTGCTTCTTGCCGTCGGTGGCGCGCGGCGTGGCCATGGCCTCGGCCGAGATGTCCTTGGCGCCCTCGAACTGCACGTCGCGGTGGTTGCGCGTGGGCAAGGCACCGATCTCGTTGATCACGTTCATCAGCACCTGGGTGCCGTAGGCCGGCAGGCCCTGCCCGGTCACGCCGTTCTCGGCCAGGATCTTCTTCTTCTCGGCCACGGCCTTCATGAAGGCCTTGGGATCGCGCACATTGCCCACGCCCTTGGTGCCGCGCACCGCGATGGCCTTGAGGTTCTTGCTGCCCATGACGGTGCCCACGCCGGAGCGGCCGGCCGCGCGGTGCAGGTCGTTGACCACCGCGGCATACAGCACCCCGTTCTCACCCGCCTTGCCGATGCTGGAGACGCGCAGCAGCGGGTCCTGCAGGCTGGTCTTGAGGATGTCCTCGGTCTTCCAGACGCTCTGCCCCCACAGGTGGGACGCATCACGCAGCTCGGCCACGTCGTCGTTGATGTAGAGATAGACGGGCTTGGCACTCTTGCCCTCGAAGATGACCATGTCCCAGCCGGCCATCTTCAGCTCGGCGCCCCAGTAGCCGCCCGAGTTGGAGCAGGCGATGGCGCCGGTCAGCGGCCCCTTGGTGATGACGGTGTAGCGCCCGCCGGTGGAGGCCATGGTGCCGGTCAACGGCCCGGTGGCCCAGATGATCTTGTTGTCCGGCGACAGCGGGTCGACCTTGGGGTCGACCTCTTCGACAAGGTACTTGCTGCCCAGGCCACGCGAGCCCAGGTAGGCGCGCGCCCAGTCCATGTTGAGCGGCTCGGCTTGCACCGTGCCGGCGGTCAGGTTCACACGAAGGATTTTTCCAGCCCAAGACATGTTCGTTGCTCCTTCCGGTTCAGGCCGCCGAGGCCTGGTTGCCGAGCTTGTCGGCCCATTGCTTCATCTTGTCGATGCCGGTCCAGTTGGCGTCGATGAACGTGATGGCCCCGGTCGGGCAGGCATCGGCACAGGCCGGTTCGCCGCCGCACAGGTCGCACTTCTGCACCTTGCCGGTTTCCTGCACGTAGTTCACGGTGCCGAAGGGGCAGGCGATGGTGCAGACCTTGCAGCCCACGCAGGTGGTCTCGTTGACCACCTTGGCGCCGGTGAGCTTGTCCACGGTGATGGCCTCGACCGGGCAGGCGTGCAGGCACCAAGCCTCGTCGCACTGGGTGCAGGTGTAGGGCACCTTCTTGCCGGTGTGGTGGAAATCGAATACCTTGATGCGCGACTTGGAGGTGGCGTAGGTGCCGTAGTTCTCGAAGGAACAGGCCATTTCGCACTGCAAACAGCCGGTGCATTTGTCCGGATTGATGTGCAGGACTTTCTGCATGAGGGTCTCCTGGTTGGGTACCGGCGCCACCCACAGCGGGCGCCATGCCTATGAACAAGAATGCCTATCCATTGTTGGAGCCTGCAGCGCCAATGCGCCTAGGGATAACCCTGAACCTTCCAGGGTCTGCGCACATATTCTCAATTTGAAACACTGGTCTAATCCCTACTGCGCCCCCGATGCCGTCACAGTCTGCACCATGTCCGCCCAGATGCCCTCCATCACCCCGCCGAGTGCGCCCCTGAGCGCGGCGCGGCTGCAGCAGATCGACGCGGCCCGGCACCGTTTCGTCGAGCAGGGCGTGGCCGCCGGCGCGGTCTGGAGCACCCCCTGGCTGGACCGCTCCTGGCGCCGCTGCCTGGAGCGGGGCCGCCGCCCGCTGGACCCCGTGGCGTTCGACGCGGTTTCGCAAGCCGCCATGGCACGCGCCCTGGACGGCAGCCAGCCGCTGCTGCACGCGGCGCGGCCCGTGATCCGCTCGCTGGCCCGCGCCATGGCCGACACGCGCTACTTCGCCGTGCTCACCAACGCCGATGGCATCGTGATCGACATCAACGGCCCGGTGGACCGGCACGACCGCCGCGCCACCGCCATCGCCCGCATCGGCGTGGACCTCTCGGAAGGCGCCGTCGGCACCACGGCCATCGGCGCGGCGCTCACCGAACTCGAACCCGTGTGGCTGCACCGCGGCGAGCACTTCTTCCAGAGCAATGCCGCCTACAGCTGCGCCGGCGCCCCGGTCTTCGGCCCCCAGGGCGAGTGCGTGGGCATGCTCGACCTCACCGGCATCGACGTGCCAGAACGCCCCGCCCTCAAGCACCTGGTGGCGCAATCGGCCCGCAGCATCGGCAACGCGCTGGCGCTGGCCCAGTCTCACACGCTGCTGCTGCGCGTGAACTGGCCCGGCCAGGTGCTGGGCAGCGACGCCGATGGCCTCGTCTGCCTCGACGACGAAGGCCACATCACTGCGGCCAACCGCGCCGCCACCGAAATGCTCGCCCTCGACACCCGGTGGGAGTGCCTGCACAGCGCCGAGGTGTTCGCCTCGCCCTGGGAGAACCTGTTCGACCTGGCCCGCTCCCCGACCCGGCAAACCGAACTGCCCCTGTGGTCGGGTCTGCGCCTGCAGGTCATGGCCACCCGCGACACGCCCAGCCAGGCGGCCCGCCACCCCTCGCCCAGCCTGCCCCTCAAGGAGGTCGAAACCGCCTTCATCCGCAAGGCCGTGCAGGATGCCGGCGGCAACGTGATGGAAGCCTCCAAGGCCCTTGGCATCAGCCGCGCCACCATCTACCGCAAGCTCAACCCGCGCCGCAACTGAACTGCCGATATTGGTTCAACATGCTGACCATCGCACATCTCAGCAAGAGCTATGGCCGGCACCGTGCCCTGGATGACCTCAACGTCCAACTGCCAGCCGGTCAGTTCTGCGCACTGCTGGGGCCCAATGGGGCAGGGAAATCCACGCTGTTCCAGTTGCTTTCCGGTTTGTTCAAACCCGACGAAGGGACGATTCACGTTGACGGGATCTCCATGCAACAGCACCCCGCGAGGGCCCTGGCCCGCATCGGGGTGGTGTTCCAGCAACTGGCACTGGATCTGGACCTGAGCACCAGGCACAACCTGCTTTTCCACGCCGACCTGCACGGCCTGGACCGCCGCTTTACCTTGGAAAGAATCGAAAATCTGTCTGAGCGGCTGGGGCTGCATTCCGACCTTGACCGGAAAACCCGCGAACTGTCCGGGGGGCAACGGCGAAAAGTCGAACTCGCCCGCGCCCTGCTGCATCAGCCTGCGCTGCTTCTGATGGACGAAGCCACCGTCGGCCTGGACCCCCAGTCGCGCCGCGATCTGATGCTGACGGTGCGCGAGGAAACGCATGCGCGCAGATGCTGCGTGCTCTGGGCGACCCATTGGGTTGAAGAAGCCGTACAGGCCGACCGCGTTCTCCTGCTGCACCACGGACACCTGATCGCCGATGGCACGCCAACGCAGGTCACCGAAACCCTTGGGCACGAAACCCTGGAGCAGGGATTCATTGCCCGCACGCACCCCAGCGAGTCGAACGGCGGCCCACTCGCTGCCCCCCGACGGCAGCGATGATCCTGATGCCTCCGCCCCTGCAGGTCAATCCGGCCTGCATCAGCCAGACCCCAAAGCCATGAGCACCAGAACCGCCCACGCCGTCCATCTGCTGCAAGCGATGCAAGCGGTGGTCCGCCGCGACCTGCAGAAGTTTTTCCAGCAATATGGTCGCTTGGTGTCGTCGCTGATCCGTCCTTTGCTTTGGCTCGCCGTGTTTGCCGCCGGATTCCGCAACGTGTTTGACACCTCGCTGTCCGGCCCCTACGACGCTCCGGTCCCTTACGAAATCTACATAGCACCGGGCCTGGTCGGGATGGTGATGCTCTTCAACGGAATGCAGTCGTCGCTGTCCATGGTGTACGACCGTGAAATGGGCTTGATGCGCCTGCTGCTCACAGCCCCAGTGCCTCGCTGGTGGATGCTGGCCAGCAAATTGACCTCCACTGCGGTACTGTCTTTGCTGCAAGCAACGGTTTTCGTGGTTGTTGCGGCCTTGCTTGGAACCCGTTTGCCTTTGATCGGTGTTCACACCGTGCATGTGGTTGTGGCCTGTGCGGCTTGCGCACTGATGCTGGGCGCGTTGGGCCTGCTGTTGAGCGTTCACATCCGGCAACTGGAAAACTTCGCCGGCACGATGAATTTCGTGATCTTTCCGATGTATTTCATGTCAACGGCGCTCTACCCCTTGTGGAAACTGCAGGAATCTGGGGCAGCCTGGATTTTCCACATCGCCAGTGCCAACCCTTTCACCCATGCGGTCGAATGGATGCGCCATGCCATTTACGACAAGGACCCCGGCGCATCGCCCTGGATCGTGATGGGAACGCTGGCGGTCTGCTTCGGTCTGGCCTGCTGGGGATACGATCCCCAACGTGGTTTTGGTGCGCTGCAAAAACGAGGAAGCGGATGAAAGCAAATTCCAAACCCTGAATCTCAGTGGCACCAAGGCTGATCAGGATTTTCCCTAACCCCTGGATTTTTCCCGACGCTGAGACTTGCATTCACCTGGGTTCGGATGCTTAATTCAATCACCCCAAGGGGCGAAGCTTTTGGGGGGACACGACAACGAATCAACGACTCAGAGGAGTACCAATGAAACTTGGAAAGCTTATCGCCGCCATGGCAATGGCTGGCGTGGCCGCAGGAGCGAGTGCACAAGCGGGCAAAGACAATCTGTCCACCCTCAAACAGATGAAGGTGGCCACCACCGACCTCAACATCCCCCCCGTTCCCCAGGAAGGCCGCAATGCCGATGCGATCCGGGCCAACCTGAAAAACATCAAGATGCCACCCGGCTTCAAGATTGACCTGTTTGCCGTGGTGCCCGATGCCCGCCACATGGCGGTCGCCCCCTCGACCAACATGCTGTTCGTCGGCACACGCAAGACCAAGGTCTGGGCCGTGACCGACCGCAATGGCGATGGCGTGGCCGACGAAGTCAAGTCCTTCGCACCTTCGCTCAACTTCAAGGTGCCCAACGGGGTGTGCTGGACCAAGGATGGCTTCCTGATCGTGGCCGAACACAACCGGGTGCTCAACTTCCCGGCCGCCGAGTTCTTCTATGAGGGCCCGGATGTGGCCGTGATCGAGGTGGTCCCCCAGGGCCAGTTGATCCCGACCGAAGAGGAATCCTTCAACCACGGCGCCCGCACCTGCCGTGTCAGCGACGACGGCAAGCTTTACATCACCCTGGGCCAGCCCTACAACGTGCAACCCAAGGACAAGGTTGCGCTGTATGAGAAACTGGGCATCGGGGGCATGATCAGCCTCAATCCCTTTGACGGTTCCGGCCGCGAAGTGGTGGCTGTGGGCGTGCGCAACTCCGTGGGCATGGACATCAACCCCAAGGACAAGACGGTGTGGTTCACCGACAACCAGACCGACGGCATGGGTGATGAAATTCCTCCCGGTGAGCTCAATCGCATCACCAAGAAAGGCGGCGAGCACTTCGGCTACCCCTTCATTCACGGCAACAACGTCCAGATCGCTGGAACCGCTGCAGCCCCCGACCTGAAGGACATGAAGGCTCCCGCCAACTGGACCAAGCCCCAGGTGGAATTCCCCGCCCACCAGGCCCAGCTCGGCATGACCTTCTACACCGGAAAAATGTTCCCTGCCAAGTACCAGGGCGGCGTTTTCGTCGCTGCACACGGCTCCTGGAACCGCACCAAGCCCTCTGGCGCCCTGATCAACTTTGTCCCGATCAAGGCAGATGGCACGGCAGGCGCCTCCGAAGTCTTTGCCGAGGGCTGGCTTGACGCCACCGGCATTTACAAAGGGCGCCCGGTCGATGTGGCCGTCATGAAAGACGGTTCCCTGCTGATTTCCGACGACTACGTGGGTGCGATTTACCGCGTCACCTATTCGAACTGAGTTCGCGCCTTCGGGCCGAAATGACGGAGGCTGAAAGGCCTCCGTCTTTTTTGGACAAACGAAATGTCAATGCATAAGCTTTTCGTGCTTGCAGCCGTCTTGTCGCTGGCAAGTGCTTCCCATGCCTCGGATCTCGCTGCGGGAAAGGCCAAGGCCGCAACCGCCTGTGCTGTGTGTCACGGTCCCCTGGGGCTGGCCATGGCCCCCAACACCCCCCATCTGGCCGGACAACCCCAGCCTTATCTGGCCGAACAGTTGCGTAACTACCGCAGCGGGAAACGGCATCACGAAGTGATGTCCGTGATCGCCAAACCGCTGACCGACCCGGAAATCGACAACCTCTCCCACTGGTTTGCCTCTCTGCAACTCCAGGTGGAAGAGCGCTAGTGAAGACGGCGCCCATGGGGAATGGGGCCTGCCCTCATCCCCATGTTTCAATTTTGTTGATGGCCTGACCCAATGCATCCAGCATGGCAGGGGCATAGAGATCATGGCCCGCACCGGGTACCCACAACAGTTGGCTGCCCGGGATCGCCGCATGCAAGTCAAGGGCCGATTGGGGCCTGCAGACCCGATCGCACTCCCCGTGCACAATCACACAGGGCATGCCCGCCACCTCCCTGGCCCGACACAACAGACCGCGCTCGCCCCAAAAACAACCATGCACCAGATAGTGGCTCTGCACTCGGTATTTGTCCACCAGAGCAGCCATATCGACCGGCGCCACGTCGGCCGATAGATCGCCGCCCCCGCCATCCAAGGCGAGTTCCCAGGCACGCCAGGCACGTGCACAGGACTGGGCATCTTCAAACGAGTCGCTGTTCAGCCCACGGTGCAGGCGGGCAAGCAGGCTTTCATCGGGGGCAAGCGCCAGCTGTTCGACCATACGCTCCCAGGCCTGCGGCTGCAGGTTGCGTGCCTTGAGGAAAAACCAGTCCACATCATCGGGGCGTCCAAGAAAAACCGAACGCAACACCGCACCTGCACAGGCCTGAGGATGGGCCGAAGCATAGGCCAAGGCCAATGCGCCCCCCCACGACCCACCGACAACCAGCCAACGCTCGATCCGCAAATGCCTGCGCAGGGTTTCGATGTCTTCAATCAGATGCGCGCTGGTATTGGCATGCAGGCCGCCACGGGGCTGGCTAAGGCCACAACCGCGTTGATCGAACAGAATGATCCGGAAACGCTCTGGGTCAAACAGACGCCTGTGACGCGGCGAGCAACCGCTGCCCGGCCCTCCGTGAAGGAAGAGCAACGGAACGCCTTCCGCATTTCCGCATTGCTCGTGGTGCAGACGGTGACCGTTGCCCACGTCTAGCCATCCCGCGAAAAAAGGTTCCAATGGAGGGTAGAGTTGGGAGCGCATGTTGACCCGTGATTCTGCTACACAGGTCACCCGTGTTTTCCCTCTATTGCCAAACAGGCCAAATAAGGATACCTTGTGTGCACCGTCGGTTTTTCGGCGGTCACCACAACGGTTCGCCGCATTGCGGCTTCATCTTCAGGAGCAAGTTATGAAATGGGAGAAACCTTCTGCCGCAGACATGCGCTTCGGCTTTGAAATCACGATGTACATCGCCACACGCTGATTTCCCCTGGGTCCGCCGGCGTGCCCGGCGGACTTTTGTTTTCTCATCTGCAAGCGTCCATTGCGCACCGGCCCACTCTGCCCGGAAGCGGAGTCTCACTTTGAAAATTCACGTACTCGGTGCCGCGGCCGGCGGCGGTTTTCCGCAATGGAACTGCAATTGCCCCAATTGCGCTGGCTGGCGCGCCGGTAGCCCACGCTTCAGGGCACGCACCCAATCCTCCATCACCGTCAGCGCCGACAATATCAACTGGCTGCTGTTCAATGCCTCGCCAGATATCCTGCAGCAGCTGCGTGAATTCCCTGCCCTGCAACCTGCGCGTGCGCTGCGCGACACGGCCATCCGTGCCATCTTCCTGATCGACGCGCAGATCGACCACACCACCGGCCTCTACATGCTGCGCGAACACCGACAGCCGCTTGAGTTGTGGTGCCACGCCTTGGTGCGCGAAGACCTCACGCACGGCAACCCGCTGTTCAACCTGCTCGCGCACTACTGTGGCGTCAACTGGCACGACGTGCCGCTGGCCGGCGCGGGGTTCAACATCCCCGGCGTGCCGGGCCTCCACCTCAACGCACTGCCGCTGATCAGCAACGCTCCCCCCTATTCACCGCACCGGGACCAGCCACAGCCGGGCGACAACGTCGGCGTCACACTGACCGATGAAAAAACCGGGAAGAAGCTGTTCTACGCACCCGGGCTGGGCCAGATGGAACCCCATGTATGGGCAGCCATGCAGGCTTGCGACTGCGTGCTGGTCGATGGCACGCTGTGGACCGACGACGAAATGATCACGCTGGGGGCTTCCAAGAAAACCTCGCGCGCCATGGGTCACTTGCCGCAAAGCGGCCCGGACGGCATGCTCGAATGGCTGGACCAGCTGCCCCGGAGCACGCGCAAAGTGCTCATCCACATCAACAACACCAACCCCATCCTCGATGAAGAGAGCCCGCAGCGACAGGAGCTGACGAGCCGCGGCATCGAGGTCGCCTACGACGGCATGGAGATCGAACTGTGAGCAACGAGACCATCGCCCCCTGGAGCAAGGAAGAATTCGAAGAAAAACTGCGTGGGAAAAGCACCAGCTACCACATCCACCATCCCTTCCATGTGATGATGGCCGAGGGCAAGTTGACCAAAAAACAACTGCAGGGCTGGGTGGCCAACCGCTTTTACTACCAGATCAGCATCCCGGTGAAAGATGCGGCCATCCTGTCCAACTGCGATGATCGCGAGATCCGCCGCGAGTGGATCCAGCGCATCCTGGACCACGATGGCTACCACATCGGCGACATCAACGACCCGGGGGGCATCGAGGCGTGGATCCGTCTGGGCGAAGCGGTGGGGCTGACACGCGACGACGTTACGTCGCTGCGTTTCGTGGCGCCGGCCTCGCGCTTTGCGGTCGATGCCTACGTCAACTTCGCACGGCGCCAGCCCTGGCAGGAAGCCGTGGCCTCCAGCCTGACGGAACTCTTTGCGCCGCACATCCACCAGCAGCGCATCGATACCTGGCCCACCCAATACCCCTGGGTCGACCTGACCGGCCTGCAGTACTTCAAACAACGCCTGACGCAAGCGCGGCGCGACGTGGCGCACGGCCTGCGCTTCACCCTGGATCATTTCAGCCAGACACGGGCCCTTCAGGAGCGCGCACTGGAAATCCTGCAGTTCAAGCTCGACGTGCTGTGGTCGCTTGCCGACGCCATCATGCTGGATCAGTGCAAGATTGAAATCATCGGCTCTAAACATGACTGACATCTCGCTCGCCGACCGCCCGCGCGTGGCTGGGAACTTCCGACTGCAATGGGAGGAGGTGCAGAAATCCTGGGTACTTCTCTATCCCGAGGGCATGGTCAAGCTCAACGGCAGCGCCGGCGAAATCATGAGTCGGCTTGATAGCGTGAAATCCGTGGAAGCCATCGTGGCCGAGCTTGAACAGGCCTTCGACACCCAGGATCTGGCGCAGGACGTGCTGGACTTCCTGTCCATCGCACAGAAGCAAGGTTGGGTGCAGAAATGAACCAAGCGGCGACACACCTGGGAGCGCAGGCTGGCCCCCCACTGTGGCTGCTGGCCGAGCTGACCTACCGCTGCCCGCTGCACTGCGTGTTCTGCTACAACCCGGTCGATTTCGCGAACGCCGGGCCAGAACTCGGTACGGACGAATGGCTGCGCGTGCTGCGCGAGGCGCGAGCCGCCGGCAGCGTGCAGTGCGGCTTCTCCGGCGGCGAGCCGCTGCTGCGCGATGACCTCGAAGTGCTGGTGGCCGAGGCGCACCGCCTGGGCTTCTACAGCAACCTGCTCACCTCCGGCGTAGGCCTGACCGCCGAACGCGCCGCCGCGCTCAAAGCCGCGGGGCTGGACCACATCCAGCTCTCGTTCCAGGACTCGACGAAGGAACTGAACGACTTCCTCTCGCACACCAAGACCTTTGATCTCAAGCACCGCGTGGCCGACATCATCAAGTCCAACGGATGGCCCATGGTGATGAACTGCGTGATCCACCGGCAGAACATCGACCACATCGGCAAGATCATCGAACTCGCCGTAGAACTGGGCGCCGAATATCTGGAGCTGGCCAACAACCAATACTACTCCTGGGCACAGATCAATCGCGAACAACTGCTTCCGTCGCGAGAGCAGTTGCAGCTGGCCGAACGCGTCACCAACGAATACCGGGAAAAGCTCGGCGACAAGATCCGCATCTTCTTCGTGGTGCCCGACTACTACGAGACCCGGCCCAAGAAATGCATGAACGGTTGGGGCAATGTGTTCCTCACCATCACGCCGGACGGTGACGCCCTACCCTGCCACACGGCCAAGATGCTCAAGGGCATCACTTTCCCGAACGTGCGAGACATGAGCGTGGCGGACATCTGGCACCGTTCATCGGCCTTCAACCGGTTTCGCGGCTTCGAATGGATGAAAGACCCATGCCGTACCTGCCCTGAAAAGGAAAAAGACCTGGGCGGCTGCCGCTGCCAGGCCTTCATGTACAGTGGGGATGCCGCCGACGCCGATCCGGTGTGCAGCAAATCCCCGCACCACCACCTGATCGAAGAAGCGGTCGCCTTGGCACAAATTCCTGACGCACAACGGACCACCGTCAAACCTCTCGTCTTCCGCGATCCCAAGGCGTCAAGGGAACTTGCGGGATAACCATGACCCCCGCCTCTTGAAAAAAGCGGGATCATCCGACAGCCTCCATGCCACATGGGCCAAGGCCGTTTTCCATTTCAAACAACACGAGGAGACTTCCCCATGATCCGCAGAACCCTGTTCCTCTCAATCGCACTGGCCGGCGCCGTCGCGCTCACCAGCGGCTGCGCCTTCACCCCGGCCCGCCAGAAGACGCAGGTCGTCCTGCAGGTCAGCGATCCCGACCCCGCCAAATGGAACCTGGCGCTCAACAACGCGCGCAACGCCCAGAACGACCTGGGCGCCGACAAGGTCGACATCGAGATCGTCGCCTATGGCCCGGGCATCGGCATGCTGAGATTCGATGCGGTCACCGCCAACCGCGTCAGCGACGCTGTCAAATCCGGCATCCAGATCGTGGCCTGCGAGAACACCATGACGGCGCAGAAGCTCAACAAGGCCGAAATGAACCCGAACATCAGCTACGTGCCGGCCGGCGTGGTGCACATCATGAAGCGGCAGCACGAGGGATGGGCCTACGTGCGGCCCTGAGGATCAGCGCGCCGCGTTCGGGAAGAACAGCTGTTCGCCCCCGATCTGGTACGACGCGATGGCCGCCTGCCCGGCGGCGCCGGTGATCCAGTCAACGAACTTCTGGCCTTCCGCCGTCTTCACGTGCGGGTGCCTGGCTGCGCTCACGAGCATCACACCGTACTGGTTGAACAGGCGCTGGTCTCCCTCGACCAGTACCGCCAGATCGGCGCGGTTCTTGAAGTTGAGCCAGGTGCCGCGATCGGTCAGCACGTAGGCGTTGCTCGCGGCGGCCATGTTGAGGGCCGGGCCCATGCCGCAGCCGCATTCCTTGTAACCACCGCCCTTGCCGGCACCGTCGCCCAGCAGCTTCCAGTAGCGCAGTTCGGCCGCGTGCGTGCCGCTCTTGTCGCCGCGCGAGATGAAGGGCACGTTGGCCGCTGCCACTTTCTTCAGCCCCTCGACGATGTCCTTTCCTTTCGCCCCTGCCGGATCGCTCTTGGGCCCAACCAGCACGAAGTCGTTGTACATCACGTCGAAACGCTTCACACCCAAGCCATCGGCCACGAACTGCTCCTCCTTGACCTTGTCGTGCACGAACAGCACGTCGGCGTCGCCGCGGCGCGCCATGTCGATGGCCTGCCCGGTGCCCAGGGCCACCACCTTCACGTCTATGCCCGTGGCCTGCCGGAACTGCGGCAGCACATGGCCGAACAGGCCCGACTGCTCGGTCGACGTGGTGGAAGCCACCACGATGCTCTGTGCCTGCGCAGCGAGCGCGGGGACCGACAGAACGACGGCGGCGAGGATGGTTTTCATGGCATTTCTCCTTTGACGAAAGCATGGGCCTGGGGATGGCTTTTCGCCAGCAGGTCCGCGTTGAAAAAATCGTGCACGGGCAGGTCGGCCAGGACACGGCCGCCTTCCAGGTAAATGACCCGGCTGGCCAGGCGCTTGACCTGCCCCAGGTTGTGGCTGCTGAACACCAGCGTGGCGGGGTGCCCTTCGGGGGTGGGCTGGGCGGTGAATTCGGCAATCAGCACCTCGACCTCCCGTTTGGCGTGCGGGTCGAGGCTGGCGGTGGGTTCGTCGAGCAGCCACGCCTGCGGCTGCACGGCCCAGGCCCGCGCCAGCGCCAGCCGCTGCTGCTGCCCCCCCGACAGGGCGCGGCCATTGCGAGCGGCCAGGTGCGCCAGCCCCACGCGCCCCATCGCGGCCAGGGCGGGCTCACGCGTCTGGCGCCACGGCATCCCATGCAGCCACAGGCCCAGACGCAGGTTGTTGAGCACGCTCATGCGCAGCAGGTACGGGCGCTGGAACAGCATGGCCATGCGCTGCCCCGGGGGCGCGATCAGGCGGCCTCGCCCCGCCGGCACCAGACCGTGCAGCGTGCGCAGCAGGGTGCTCTTGCCGCTGCCGTTGCTGCCCACCAGCGCCACGCGCTCCCCGAGCGACACCCGCAGGCTCACCGAACGCAGCGCATGCACCTGCCGCGCGGCCCCCAGCCAGACATCGACGCCGTCCAGTTCAAAGGCCACCGTCATGCCGGCACCCCGTTCGGCACGGCGCCATCGGCCCGTTCGCGCCAGCGGCGCAGCCCGGCCACGCCCGCATTGAGCAGCAGAACCACCGACAGGAGCACCAGCCCGAGGCCCAGCGCCAGCGGCAGGTCGCCCTTGCTGGTTTCAAGCGCGATGGCCGTGGTCATCACGCGGGTGTAGCCCTCGATGTTGCCGCCCACGATCATCACCGTCCCGACCTCGGCAATCGCGCGGCCAAAACAGGTGATCACGACCGTGAGCAGGGCATAGCGTTCGTCCCAGGCCAGCAGGGCACCCCGGATCGGCAGGCGTGCGCCCAGCGAGGCGAGCTGCTCGCCGCGGTCGCGGTCGGCGTCATCGATCACCTGGCGCGTCAGGGCCACCGCCAGCGGCAGCACCAGCAGGGTCTGGGCCAGCACCATGGCCTGGAAACTGAACAGCCAGCCGAGGAAGCCCAGCGGGCCGGAACGCGACAGCAGCAGGTAGACCACCAGCCCCACCACCACCGCCGGCACCGCCAGCGCGGTATTGAGCAGGGTGACGACCACGCCCCGTCCGGCAAAGCGCACCACGCCCAGCCAGGCCCCCAGGCCCAGACCGGCCGCGCAGGCCAGCAGGGTGGCCAGGCCACTGACGGCCAATGAGCGCAGCACCACCGACCACAGTCCCGGGTCGAAGTTGCTGACAAGATGCAGCGCCGTCCAGGCACTCTGCGCAAAGGTGTTCATGGGGTCCGGGTGCTTGCGATGGCCCCGGATGCTAGCCGGATTCTCCGTTCCGTGCCCTCGGGGTTGTCGAGCTATGCTCAGCCGTGCATAGGAGCGCGCCTGGTCACAGGCAGATGCGGCACACTAGCGCACCATGCGCAAAGTCGAACTCAGTTACCAACTCAGTACCCAGCGCGAGCGCGAGGCACGCATCGCCAACCCGCTGATCGACCTGCTCTACGCCGTGCGCGTGCGCGGCTCGATCTCGGCGGCGGCGCGCGAGGTCGGGCAGTCCTACCGCCACGTGTGGGGCCAGCTCAAGGACTGGGAGCGCACTCTCGGGCAGGCGCTGATCGTCTGGGAGCGTGGGCAGGCGGCCCGGCTCACGCCCTTTGCCGAAAAGCTGCTCTGGACCGAACGCCTGGCGCAGGCCCGGCTGGCGCCCCAGATCGAGGCCCTGCGTGCCGAGCTCGAGCGCACCCTGGCCCTGGCGTTCGAGCCGTCGGCCCACGTGCTCAGCCTGCACGCCAGCCACGACGACGCCCTGCCCCTGCTGCAGGACCACGCCGCCACCCACGCCTCGCTGCACCTGGACATCCGCTTCAGCGGCAGCGTGGACGCCATCCGCGCCCTCAACGAGGGGCGTTGCGTGCTGGCGGGCTTCCACGCACGCGCACAGCCCGACGCCGACTCACTGACGGCCCGCACCTATCGGCCCCTGCTCCAGCCGGGTCGGCACAAGCTCATCGGTTTCGCCCAGCGGGTGACGGGCCTCATGGTGGCCCCCGGCAACCCCATGCGCCTCGACACCCTGGGGCGTGTGGCCCAGCGCCGGGCACGCTATGTGAACCGCCCCGTGGGCACCGGCACCCGGGTGTTGTTGGACGAGTTGCTGCAGGAAGCGGGCATGGCCCCCGACGACCTCAACGGCTATGGCCGGTGCGAGCCTTCGCACAGTGCCGTGGCCCAGGCCATAGCCAGCGGAGCCGCAGACGCCGGCCTGGGCACCGCAGCGGCGGCCCATGCGCAGGGCCTGGGCTTCGTGCCTCTGCTGACCGAAAACTACCACCTGGCCTGTCTGAAAAGCGCACTCGAACAGCCCGCCATCCGGGCCTTGCGCACGGTACTGGCCACGCCCGGGTGGCAGCAGGCCATCGGCACACTGCCCGGCTACAGCCCCGACAGCAGCGGGGCCGTCAGACCACTGAGCCAGCTCCTGCCCTGGTGGCGGTTCCCAGACAGGCGCCGCGGCTGAGGCCTGCGGATCAGAAGGCCACTTTTTCGGCTTCGAGGTAGGACAGACTGATGTACTTGCCGATGTTGCTCTCGAAGCCCTGCATGGTGGCGGCCCGGGACGCCACGCGCGGGTCCTTCATCACGGCCGCGCGCGCCGCCGCCATGGGCTCCCCGTTTTCCACGGCCTTGAGGCAGGGTTCCCAGATACCGGCCAGGAATTCCCCGTAGTTCTTCAGCAGGGTCTTGCTGCCACGGCCGTGTCCCGGCACCCAGAGCTGGTCGCCGGCGGCCTTGGCGATGGCGTCGTAGTACTTGAAGGTGCCCGGGTAGGAGCCATCGTCCATGTTGGCGATGCGGTTCTCCATGGCGATGTCGCCCACGGCGGTGAGCTTGTCCTCCACCACCTCCACGCACAGGTCCGAAGGCGTGTGGGCCTTGCCGTAGAAGTGCATCCGCAGGGTGACGTCGCCGAAGCGGAACTCCTGGCCGTGCTCGACCGTGCGGTTGGGCGCCACCACCTTGGTGCCCAGGGTGGCCTGGTTGGTCCAGCGCTCCAGCAGGCCGCGCCACAGGTTGCCCTCGGCCCCCTTGATCTGCTCCATCGTGTGCGGCAGGGCGTAGATGGGCAGGTCGGGGCCATGGGCGTTGACAAAGGCGTGGTTGCCCAGCCAGTGGTCGCCGTGGTAGTGGCTGTTGAACACCGCCACCACCGGCTTGGGCGTGATTTTCTTGATGACGCGCAGGACCATCTCACCGATCTGCAGCGAACCGCCGGAGTCCAGCACCACCACGCCCGCCTCGGTCACCACGAACAGCACATTGGCCATCATGCCCTGGTTCTCCTCGGTCGGAAAACCGTCCTTGGCGTAGACCATCCAGACGTGCCTGGAGAGCTGCTCGGGCGCAATGTCGGGTACCGGCGGCCCTTCGATGAAATCCTGCACCTGCTGGGCAAACAGCCGGGCCTCGGGCAAGGCCATCAGGCCCGCACCGGCCAGGCCCATGCCGCCTGCCACTCGCAGCCACTGTCGGCGGTCACGGCGGGCATCGGGCATCGGGCGGGAAAAGATCGGGGTGCGCATAGGGAAATACCAGGGTGCTCGCCAGCGGGGGCTGCTGCCAGACAGACCCAGCGCATGGCGGGATGAACCAGAATCGATGAATAATCAAATACTAATATACAACCAAGCCCCCACCGGAACAACGCCCGAATGCCCCCGGGAGCAACCCGGGATTCAGGCCGCCATGCGGTGGGCGATCTCGGCCACCAGTTGGCGTGCCAGGGCCAGTTTGGGGCCTGGGGGCAGCGCCCGGCTGCCGCTGGCGTCGACCAGCAAGAGGGCGTTGTCGTCGCGACCAAAAGTGTCGGGGCCGATGTTGCCCACCAGCAGCGGAACCCCCTTGCGCTCGCGCTTGGCCTGGGCGTGGGCGGCCAGATCGTGGCTCTCGGCCGCAAAGCCCACGCAGTACAGGCGCCCCTGCCGGGCCGCCTCGCTCGCTGCCACGCCGGCCAGGATGTCGGGGTTTTCCACGAACGCCAGGGCCGGCGGCAGGCCGCTGCCGTCCTTCTTGATCTTGCGGTCCGTGGCCTCGGCCGGGCGCCAGTCGGCCACGGCGGCGGCGGCCACGAACACCGTGGCCCGGGCCACCTCGGCATGCACCGCAGCCTGCATCTCCCGGGCCGACTGCACGTCGATGCGGCGCACCCCGCGCGGCGTGGGCAGGTGCACCGGGCCGGCCACCAGCGTGACCTCCGCGCCGGCCTCGCGGGCCGCGCGCGCCACCGCAAAGCCCATCTTGCCGCTGCTGTGGTTGGTGATGCCGCGCACCGGGTCGATGGCCTCGAACGTCGGCCCCGCCGTCACCAGCACGTGCTGGCCCGCCAGCAGTTTGGGGCTGAAATGGGCCACCAGCTCCTCCAGCAGCTCTTCGGGCTCCAGCATGCGGCCGTCGCCCACTTCGCCGCAGGCCTGCTCGCCCTGCCCCACCGGCCACACCACGGCCCCGTCGGCGGCCAGTTGCGCCACGTTGCGCTGCGTGGCCGGGTGCGCCCACATCTCGCGGTTCATGGCCGGCGCCAGCAGCAAGGGCACCTGCTCCAGTGGCCGCGCCAGGCACATGAGGCTGAGCAGATCGTCGGCCCGGCCGTGCAGCAGCTTGGCCATGAAATCGGCGCTGGCCGGTGCCACCAGAATGGCGTCGGCCTCGCGGCCCAGGTTGATGTGCGCCATGTTGTTGGGCTCGCGCGCGTCCCACTGCGAGGAGTAGACGGCCCGATTGCTCAGCGCCTGCATCGTCACCGGGGTGATGAACTGGGCCGCCGCCTCCGTCATCACCACCTGCACCGTCGCCCCCTCCTTCACGAGCGCCCGGCACAGCTCGGCCGACTTGTAACAGGCGATGCCGCCCGAAAGCCCCAGGACGATGTGTTTTCCGGCAAGGTCGTTCATGGGCGGCAATGTAACACCAGCGGGCGTATTCGCCTCCGCGAGGCCATGGAGCGGGGGGCGCTTCTATAATCCCCATTTCCCCTCCCGCGAACCTGGTGGTTCGCCCGCGACATGACCAAATTTGTGTTCGTTACCGGCGGCGTGGTGTCCTCCCTGGGCAAGGGCATCGCCTCCGCGTCTCTGGCCGCGCTGCTCGAATCGCGCGGCCTCAAAGTCACCCTCATCAAGCTCGATCCCTACCTCAACGTGGACCCGGGCACCATGAGCCCGTTCCAGCACGGCGAGGTCTTCGTCACCGACGACGGGGCCGAAACCGACCTCGACCTGGGCCACTACGAGCGCTTCATCAACACCCGGATGAGGAAGGCCAACAACTTCACCACCGGTCAGATCTACAAGTCGGTGCTGGAGAAGGAACGCCGTGGCGACTACCTGGGCAAGACGGTGCAGGTCATTCCCCACGTCACCAACGAGATCCAGGACTTCGTCAAGCGCGGCGCCGGCTTCGGCACCGCCGATGCGGTGGACGTGGCCATCGTAGAGATCGGTGGCACCGTGGGCGACATCGAGTCCCTGCCCTTCCTGGAAGCCGTGCGCCAGCTCAGCCTGCGCCTGGGACCCAACAACACCGCCTTCGTGCACCTGACCTACGTGCCCTGGATCGCCGCAGCCGGCGAACTCAAGACCAAGCCCACGCAGCACACGGTGCAGAAGATGCGCGAGATCGGCATCCAGCCCGACGCGCTGCTGTGCCGCGCCGACCGCACCATCCCCGACGACGAGCGCGAGAAGATCAGCCTGTTCACCAACGTGGCCGAATGGGGCGTGATCTCCATGCCCGACGTCGACACCATCTACAAGGTGCCGCGCCTGCTGCACGAGCAGGGCCTGGACGGCCTGATCTGCGACAAGCTGCGCCTGAACACCCCGCCGGCCAACCTCAAGCGCTGGGACGATCTGGTGCACGAGGTCGAACACCCCAAGGGCACGGTGCAGATCGCCATGGTGGGCAAGTACGTCGACCTGTCCGACAGCTACAAGTCGCTCAACGAGGCGCTGCGCCACGCGGGCATGAAGAACCACGTCAAGGCCGAGATCAGCTACATCGACTCCGAGACCCTCACCCCCGGGAACGTGGCCGAGCAACTCGGCCGCTTCGACGCCATCCTGGTGCCCGGCGGCTTCGGCAAGCGCGGCACAGAAGGCAAGATCGCCGCCGCGCGCTACGCCCGCGAGCACAAGGTGCCCTATCTCGGCATCTGCCTGGGCATGCAGGTCGCCACCATCGAATTCGCGCGCCATGTGGCCGGCCTGGCCAACGCCAACTCGACCGAGTTCGACCCGGCCACGCCGCACCCCGTGATCGCCCTCATCGACGAGTGGCAGGACGCCGACGGCACCATCCAGAAGCGCGACGCCAGCTCCGACCTGGGCGGCACCATGCGCCTGGGCGCGCAAAGCTCCGACGTGCAGCCTGGCACCCTGGCCCACAGCATCTACGGCCCGGTGGTCACCGAGCGCCACCGCCACCGCTACGAGGCCAACACCCAGTACCTCGACCGCCTGCGCCAGGCCGGTCTGGTGATTTCCGCGCTCACGCAGCGCGAACAGCTCACCGAGATCGTCGAGCTGCCGCAGTCCGTGCACCCCTGGTACATGGGCGTGCAGTTCCACCCCGAATTCAAGTCCACCCCCTGGGACGGCCACCCGCTGTTCAACGCCTTCGTCAAGGCCGGGCTGGACCAGCACGCACGCAAAGGCTGAAGCCATGCAACTCTGTGGATTCGACGTCGGCCTGGAACACCGCTTCTTTCTCATCGCCGGCCCCTGCGTCATCGAGAGCGAACAGCTCCAGATGGACGTGGCCGGCCAGTTGAAGGAGATCACCGCCGCACTGGGCATCCCCTTCATCTTCAAGAGCAGCTACGACAAGGCCAACCGCTCCAGCGGCACCAGCTTCCGTGGCCCGGGCCGCGACAAGGGGCTGGAGATCCTGGCCAAGGTGCGGCGCGAACTGGGCATCCCCGTGCTCACCGACGTGCACACCGAGGCCGAGATCCCCGAGGTGGCCGCCGTGGTCGATGTGCTGCAGACCCCCGCCTTCCTGTGCCGCCAGACCGACTTCATCCGCGCCGTGGCGCAGTCGGGCAAGCCGGTCAACATCAAGAAGGGCCAGTTCCTCGCGCCGCACGACATGAAGAACGTGATCGACAAGGCCCGTGCCGCCGCGCGCGACGCCGGTCTGCCCGAGGACAACTTCATGGCCTGCGAGCGCGGCGCCAGCTTCGGCTACAACAACCTCGTCTCCGACATGCGCAGCCTCGCCATCATGCGCGAGACCGGCGCGCCGGTGGTCTTCGACGCCACCCACAGCGTGCAGCTGCCCGGCGGCCAGGGCACCAGCTCCGGCGGCCAGCGCGAGATGGTGCCGGTGCTGGCCCGCGCGGCCGTGGCCGTGGGCGTGGCCGGCCTGTTCATGGAAACCCACCCCAACCCGGCCCAGGCCCTGTCCGACGGCCCCAACGCCGTGCCCCTGAAACACATGAAGGCCTTGCTCGAAACCCTGGTCGCGCTCGACGGCGTGACCAAGCGCAACGGCTTCCTCGAAACCCAATTTGGAGTCTGAACCCCCATGCCATCCGCCTACATCATCGCCAACGTCCAGGTGACCAACCCCGAGCAGTACGAGGAGTACAAGAAGTGGTCCACCCAGGCCATGAAGGAACACGACGTCGAGGTCTGCGTGCGCGGCGGCAAGGTCGAGACGCTCGAAGGCGACTGGTCGCCCGAGCGCATCGTGGTCCTCAAGTTCCCCTCGATGGAGGCCGCCAAGGCCTACTACGACAGCGAAACCTACCGCAAGGCCATTGCCGCGCGCCAGGGCGCGTCCGTCATGCGCATGATCGTGGTCGAAGGCCTGTGATCTTTTTGTATTTCTGATTTTCTGGAGCCAACATGAGTGCAATCGTTGATATCGTCGGCCGCGAAGTGCTCGACAGCCGGGGCAACCCCACCGTCGAATGCGACGTGCTGCTGGAGTCCGGCGTCATGGGCCGCGCCGCCGTGCCCTCGGGCGCCTCCACCGGCAGCCGCGAGGCCATCGAGCTGCGCGATGGCGACAAGTCCCGCTACCTGGGCAAGGGCGTGCTCAAGGCGGTCGAGCACATCAACACCGAGATCAGCGAAGCCGTGCTCGGCCTCGACGCCTCCGAGCAGGCCTTCCTCGACAAGACCCTGATCGACCTCGACGGCACCGAGAACAAGTCGCGCCTGGGCGCCAACGCCATGCTGGCCGTCTCCATGGCCGTGGCACGCGCCGCCGCCGAGGAAGCCGGCCTGCCGCTGTACCGCTACTTCGGCGGCAGCACCGGCATGCAGATGCCCGTGCCCATGATGAACGTCATCAACGGCGGCGCGCACGCCAACAACAACCTCGACCTGCAGGAGCTGATGATCATCCCCGTGGGCGCACCCACCTTCCGCGAGGCCGTGCGCTACGGCGCCGAGGTGTTCCACGCGCTCAAGCAGATCATCCACGACAAGGGGATGAGCACCGCCGTGGGCGACGAGGGCGGCTTCGCCCCCAGCGTGGCCAACCACGAAGCGGCCATCCAGCTTATCCTGGAAGCCATCGACAAGGCCGGCTACGTGGCCGGCGAACAGATCGCCCTGGGCCTGGACTGCGCCGCCAGCGAGTTCCACAAGGACGGCAAGTACCACCTCGAAGGCGAAGGCCTGGTGCTCTCGGCCGAGGAATGGACCAACATCCTCGCGACCTGGTGCGACAAGTACCCCATCCTCAGCATCGAGGACGGCATGGCCGAAGGCGACTGGGACGGCTGGAAACACCTCACCGAGCGCCTGGGCAAGCAGGTTCAGCTGGTGGGCGACGACCTCTTCGTCACCAACACCAAGATCCTCAAGGAAGGCATCCAGAAGGGCGTGGCCAACTCGATCCTGATCAAGATCAACCAGATCGGCACGCTCACCGAGACCTTCGCCGCCATCGAGATGGCCAAGCGCGCCGGCTACACCGCCGTCATCAGCCACCGCTCGGGCGAAACGGAAGACGCCACCATCGCCGACATCGCCGTGGGCCTCAACGCGCTGCAGATCAAGACCGGCTCCATGAGCCGCTCCGACCGCATGGCCAAGTACAACCAGCTGCTGCGCATAGAGGAAGACCTCGGCGACATCGCCACCTACCCCGGTCGCGACGCCTTCTACAACCTGCGCTGATCCCGCTCAAGGCCTGCCGCCAACGCCATGGGCTCCCGCCTGGTCCCGCTGCTCCTGCTGGTGCTGCTGGGCGTGCTGCACGCCCAGATCTGGTGGGGCCGGGGCAGCGTCCCCGACGTCAACGCCCTGCGCCAGCGCCTGGGCGAGCAGACCCAGGCCAACCAGCAGGCCCGCCAGCGCAACGACCAGCTCGCCAACGAGCTGCGCGACCTGCAGGAAGGCCTGCAGATGGTCGAGGAGCTCGCCCGCCACGACCTCGGCATGGTCAAGCCCAACGAGGTGTTCGTGCAGGTGGTGCCTGAACCCGCCACCGGCCAGCCCGCCACCGCCCCGGCGGACCGCTGAAGGGTTGCCAGCCCCTCCTGCTCCCATGCCCCGCCGCCCCACCCCACCCATGGACATCGACGCCCAGATCGGTGCCGCCCGACTGCAGCTGGACCAGCGCACCGCCGTCCTCAACCGCCACCCGGTTTTTCAGGCCATACAGTCGCTTGAGGACCTGCACACCTTCATGGCCTGGCACGTGTTCGCGGTCTGGGACTTCATGAGCCTGCTCAAGCGGCTGCAGATCGAGTTCAGCTGCACCACCCTGCCCTGGCTGCCGCCCAGCGATCCCATGCTGGCACGCTTGATCAACGAAATCGTGCTTGGCGAAGAAACCGATACCGGTCTGGCACCGGGCAGCCACATCAGCCATTTCGAGCTGTACCTGGCCGCGATGCGTGAGGTGCAGTGCCCGACCCGTCGCATCGAAGCTTACGTGGACGCCGTGCGCCACGGCATGGACTGCGATGCCGCCCTGACCCGGGTGCGCGCGCCGGCCGCGGTGCGGCGCTTCGTGGGCCACACGCTCGACGTGGCCCGCCAAGGCGATGTGGCCCAGGTACTGGGCAGTTTCTTCCATGGGCGTGAAAGCGTCATTCCCGCGATGTTCCGGCGCATCGTGCGGCACCTGGGCATCTCGAAGCGCTCCTGCCCGGCCTTCGTCTACTACCTCAAGCGCCACATCGAACTCGACGGCGACGAACACGGCCCCGCCGCCGAGCGCATGCTGCAGCACCGCTATGCGGCCGACCCCGCCGGCCAGTTGCGGTTGCTGCACACCGCACTGGCCTCTGTGAACGAGCGCATCGCGCTTTGGGACGCCCTGCTCAAAACCCTGCAGCGCGCCCAGAAACGCCGCTGAAACCGCACACCGCGGCCTCCTCAGACAGCCTTCACTGCACGCTGCTGCTGCCCGGGGGTTGCTGTTCCTGCTGCAGGAACAGCTGCGCGGCGTCGACCGCGTCGAAGTGGTAGTGCATGCCGCAGAAGTCGCACGCCACCTCGATGCGTCCCTGCTCGGCCAGGGTGTCTTCCACCTCCTTCACGCCCAGGCTCTGCAGCATGCTGGCCACGCGCTCGCGCGAGCACGAGCACGCGAAACGCGGCGTCCAGGTGCCTTCGGACGGCATCAGCCGCAGCAGCTTCTCCTGCCAGAACAGGCGGTGCAGGATGGTGTCGGCATCCAGCCCCAGCAGCTCCTCGCGCTTGAGGCTGGCGGCCAGCAGGGCGATGCGGTTGTAGTCCTCGTTGCGGCCCACACCGTCTTCGTCGGCCTGCGTGGCGGCGGTGCCCGACAGGTTCGCCTCGCCGGTGGCAGGCAGGCGCTGGATCAGGAGGCCGGCGGCCGTGTGCTCGTCGGCGGCCAGCACCAGCTTGGTGTCGAGCTGCTCGCTCTGCAGCATGTAGTGCTCCAGCATGCCGGCCAGGGACTCAATGGGCCGGTGCTGCGCATCCGACAGCGGCACCACGCCCTGGTAGGGCTGCTGGCCCGGCAGGCGGTCCTTCGGGTCCAGCGTGATCGCGCAGCGGCCCTTGCCACTGGCGTTAAGCATCTGGCTCAGCGGCATGCCCGGCGTCACCTCGCCCACCACCTTGGCCGTGGCGCGGAAGGCGAAGTCGGGCTGCACCTCCACCACCGCCAGTTGCACCGGTCCGTCGCCGAACACCTGCATCACCAGCGCGCCGTTGAACTTGATATTGCCCTGCATGAGCACGCCGGCAGCGGCCATCTCGCCCAGCAGTTCGGCCACGGCCACCGGGTAACCGCCCGCATGGCGGTGGCGGTGCAGGACCTCCTGCCAACTGTCGGTCAGGCGCACCAGCATGCCGCGCACCGGCAGGCCGTCGAAGAGGAATTTGTGCAGTTCGGACACGCTGTCAGCCCAGTTGCTTCAGCCCGGCGCGGTAGCGCCGCGCGTTGTCGATGTAGTGCTGGGCGCTGTGGCGCAGCCCTTCGATCTGCTCCGGCGTGAGCTGGCGCACCGCCTTGGCCGGGCTGCCCAGGATCATGGAACCGTCGGGAAACTCCTTGCCCTCGGTCACCAGCGCACCGGCGCCCACCAGGCAGTGGCGGCCGATCTTCGCGCCATTGAGCACCACCGCCCCGATGCCGATGAGCGATTCGTCGCCGATGGTGCAGCCGTGCAGCATCACCTGGTGGCCCACCGTCACGCGTTCGCCGATGACCAGCGGAAACCCCACGTCGGCGTGCAGCACGCTCTGGTCCTGGATATTGCTGCCCGCGCCCACGGTGATGGTCTCGGTGTCGCCACGGATGACGGCGCCGAACCACACGCTGGCGTCCTCGGCCAGGACCACGTTGCCCATGACCTGGGCACTGTCGGCCACGTAGGCGCTGGGGTGGATGTTCGGGGTGAGTTCGTCGAGTTGGTAAATGCTCATCCGTAGAATTGTACGGACACCGATCTTCTGGTGCCGGGTCAGTGGTAGTCGCTTTCGCGCTGGTGCCGCACGGCACCGATGTGAACCCGGCTGTTCGCCCGGATCTCGTACAACACCACATAGCCGCTGGCCCCGAACGGCACGATCAGCTCGCGCGCGAACGGGCTGTCGGCCGACTTGCGGCAACTGAACGGGCTGATCGACAGGAAGCGGCACGCCTGGCGAATGGCCTCGATCGCCCTCATCGGCACGTCCAGATCGCCCGCCGGGCTGTTCAGCTCCCGTACAAAGGCATGGTCAAACAGCCGTTCGAGGTCTGACTCGGCCTCCGGGCTGAAGACGACCTGGAACATCACGGCCGTGGTGCTTGCCGGCGCTCCCGCGCCGCCGCCACCTTGGCCTCCAGTCTGGCCAGCACAGTCTCGGCCGGGACCCAGTCTCCCGCCGCCTCGGACCGGGCAATGGCAGCCAGGCCACGAAGCACGAACTCGGACTGATCCTGGCGCCGCGCCACCTCGGTGCGCACGGCCTTCTCGACCAAGGCGGTCAGGGTTTCTCCGCTCTCCAGCGAACGCTCCATCGCCTCACGGAAACCCGGCTCGACGCGGACAGGCGGTATGGTGGCAGTCTTCATATGCCAATCGTATCGCGAATGCAATACCACATGCAATACCATAGACCCCCATGATCGCTCCCCTCACCGAGCTGCGCGCCGGCGCGCTTTCTGCCCTGTGCTGCGCCGACGTGGCCGAGAAATCCCGCCTGGCCACCGCCCTGCACGCCCGCGCCGCCCACCTGCCGCTGAACACGCAGGCCGTGCTGCCGCCCCCCACCGGGGCCACCCTGCCCGGGCGCCCGCTGCGCCCCCGCCTGATCGAACCCGGCCACGTGCCCCAACGCTCGCCCCACACCGTCGCCGGGCGCGCCGCGCTCGTGCACGCCATCTGCCACATCGAGTTCAACGCCATCAACCTCGCGCTCGACGCCGTCTGGCGCTTTGCCGGCATGCCGCGCGACTTCTACCTCGACTGGCTGCGCGTGGCCGCCGAGGAGGCCCACCACTTCGGCCTGCTGCGCGAGCACCTGCGAGGCCTGCCCCACCCCGAGGCGGGCCGGCAATGGGACTACGGCGACTTCGACGCCCATGACGGCCTGTGGGCCATGTGCGAGAAAACCGCGCCCGACATCACCGCCCGCATGGCCCTGGTGCCGCGCACGCTGGAGGCGCGCGGCCTCGACGCCACGCCGCTGATCCAGGCCAAGCTGCGCCAGATCGGCACGCCCGACGCGCTGGCCGCCATCGGCCTGCTCGACATCATCCTGCGCGACGAGGTCGGCCACGTGGCCATCGGCAACCGCTGGTACCGTTGGCTGTGCGAACGCGCCGGGCTCGACCCGGTGGCGCACTACCGCGTGCTGGCTCGCCAGTACGCCGCGCCGCGCCTCAAACCCCCGTTCAACGACGCGGCGCGCCGCCAGGCCGGCTTCAGCCAGCAGGAACTCGATTACCTGACCCAGGTGATCTGAACGGCCCTCTCCCCGTCTTCAGCAGCGCTTGAAATGCCCAACAGGGCACCCGATAATGCAGCATGCCCTCTCACCAAGACATAGATGCGCGCTCACTGGCCATGCACCGTCTGATCAGCCAGAAGATTCGGGACACCCCCGAACTGCTGCAGCGTGTGAGTGAGAATCTGGCACGCTGGAAGACCCTTTGCGCACCGTCCACCCAACCCTACCTGCTGGAATGGGAGCAGCTGGTCCAACAGGGCATGGAAGCCTGCCTGGACATCGCTCAGGAGGACTCAGAACACGCCCGCACCCTCCGCCAGTCGTCGCCTTTCGCAGGGCTTCTGAGTTCACAAGAGCGCTTTGCCTTCCTCCGGCAGTGGAAACAGCAGCAACATGCGGCGCAGTGAACTGGAACACCTGATCCGCGCGGCAGCGGCCATCACCAATGAATACGAGATCGTGGTGATCGGCAGCCAGTCCATCCTGGGTGCGGCACCTACCGCGCCACCAGAATTGCTCATGTCGATGGAGGCTGACTGCTACCCGCTGCGCCACCCCGAACTGGCCGATCTGATCGATGGCGCCATCGGCGAACTGTCTCCTTTTCACGAACGCTTCGGCTACTACGCCCAAGGTGTGGGCCCAGAAACCGCCATCCTTCCGGCGGGCTGGCAGGATCGGGTGGTCAAAATCCAGAACGAAAACACCGATCTCAAGGTCGGCTACTGTCTGGAGCCGAACGACCTGGCCGCATCCAAACTCGCCGCAGGGCGCGACAAGGACTGGACTTTCGTACAGGTAATGATCCGCCACCGCCTGGTCGATCCCGCGACACTCGCCCAACGGATACATGCCTTGCCCGTATCCGCAGAGCATCAACGCCGCCTGCTGGATTGGCTGTCCAGACAACCCGGTAACTAAATCACCCACGCGGGTGGTGCCGCGCGTGCAACTGCTTGAGGCGCTCGCGTGCCACATGGGTATAGATGGTGGTGGTGGAGATGTCGGCGTGTCCCAGCAGCATCTGCACCGCGCGCAGGTCGGCGCCGTGGTTGAGCAGGTGCGTGGCAAACGCGTGGCGCAGCGTGTGCGGCGACAGCGGCGCGGTCACACCGGCGGCGCGGGCGTACTTCTTCACCAGCACCCAGAACATCACGCGGCTCATGCCGGCGCCGCGCGCGGTCACGAACAGGTCTTCGGTCTGCTGCCCGGCCAGGATGGCGGGCCGCGCCTCGGCCAGGTAGCGGCGCAGCCAGCGCAGCGCCTCGTCGCCGAAGGGCACCAGCCGCTCCTTGGCGCCCTTGCCCGTCACGCGCAGCACCTGATCGTTCAGGCTCAGCTCGAAGGCCCGCAGCCCCACCAGTTCGCTCACGCGCAGGCCGCTGGCGTACATCAGCTCCAGCATGGCGCGGTCGCGCAGGCCCAGCGGCGTGGCCACGTCGGGCGCCTGCAGCAGGCGCTCCACCTGGGTTTCGGTGAGCGTCTTGGGCACGCGCAACGCCTGCTTGGCGGCCAGCAGCCGCAGCGTCGGGTCCGCCTGCACCAGGCCCTCGCGCAGCGCCCAGCGGTAGTAGCGGCGCAGCACCGTCAGGCGGCGGTTGGCCGTGGTGGCCTTGCTGCCCGCGTGGCGCGCGGCAAAGTAGGCCTGCAGTTCCGCCTCGCCGGCCTGCTCGGGCGCCAGCGGGGACAGCCCGGCGCGCGCACCCTTGGGGCCGGTGTCGGCCAGCCAGTCGGCGAACTGGCTCAGGTCGCGCCGGTAGGCGGCCAGGGTGTTGGCCGCCAGGCCGTCTTCCAGCCACAGCGCGTCGATGAAGCGGTCCAGGTTCACGGCCCTGCCGGGCGGATTCGCCACAGCGGATCAAGTCGAGCAAACATCCGCAGCCTGGGCTGGACGTGACTCATCCGGCGGCTGTCGCCCGGGACTTGAGCTGCAACTTGGCCCCCAGGGTGACCTTGACAGGGCTGTGGATGGCGCGGATCACGGTTTCGGTGCCATCGGCATAGGTTTCCACCAGTTGGCCATTGACGGCACGCATGACCTTGCCGCTGGTGGTCAGGGCTTCGTAGTAGGCGCGCTGAAACGCCCCATGCGCCAAGCGGGGTATGGCGGCCTCCAAAACCTGCATGGATTCTTCGGTCAGCTTCATCTGTTCACCTCAGGGGTACCGGTGGTCCACGGTCTGGCCATTGTAGTTACTGCGAAGCCCTTGAGCCACAGTCTGAGTCACAGGAGCCGGTTCAACGCCTGAGCCAGGCCTGGCCCACGCGGTCGATGTGCGCCAGCAGGTCGGGGTTGTCGATGCTGTGGCGCAGTTGCAGGTCCACCTTCCAGGGCAGCAGCAGGTCGTCCACGCGGTCGGCCAGTTGCCACAGGTCGGGCAGCGCCATGACCGGCGCCTCCAGGCACAGGTCGATGTCCGAGCCCCTGCGGTAGCGATCCATGGCCCGCGAGCCATACAGCACCAGCCCCTGCACGCGCGGGTCCTCGCCCAGCACCGTCAGCAGGGCAGCCACGGCATGCTCGGGCAGCCCCGCCTTGCGCGCCAGTTCGGCAGTGGCCGAAGGCAAGGCGGTCTCAGCCATCCGGCAATCGTCCGCATGCAGGTCTGCCATCAACTCGTCAACGCTGGCGAAGCGCTGGCCCTTGCCTGCCTCAAGCTCGGCCATCGCCTTGCGCGTGGTGGCGTTGGGCACCTTCACTTCAAAGGGCAGGCGGCGTTCATCGGCCACGCGCAGCATCAGCAAACGGATGGCGTCCGAGATGGACAGCCCCATGGCCTCAAGGGCATCGGCGGCGCGCTCCTTGGTGCGGGTGTCGATGCGCGCGCGGACGTAGGTATCGGCGGTGCTCATGGCGGACTTTTCTGAAAGCGGTTGATGGTTTTCATTGTAGTCACAATGAGACCACGAATCAATGGGCGCACCCTTACACCTCCCTGCACATCGATAGGGTGCTCGAAGCGGCCTGATACCGTTTCGCCTCCTTCACAGATCCCCCCTTCGGCGCCCTGGCCGACCACCTTGGACATGCGGGGGGTGTGGGCAGAGGCGGGCGGCCCGGACAGACGGGCTCCGCCCCAGGCTCGCGGGCGTTCGCCATCGGCACGCCACCGGGGCCGCGTCAACACCGCGAGGGCGTGCCCGCTCTTGTGGCAACCGCGAATCGGGACGGCGCCCGCCTGCCCGAACCGCCCACCTCCGAAGCGATGCCCGAGCGCACCGGCAGGCATGCCCCGGCACCCTTCACAGGCCGCTCAGCCGACAGATGCCGCCGTGCCGGCCGGTGCCGATGGCGTCGCCTGCAGGCCCGAGCGCAGGCCCGCCAGTTGCGCCTGTGCGATGGCGTGGCCAAGCGCGGCGGCGCGGCCGAGCCAGACCAGGCCCTGGGCGTCGTTGCGGGGCAGGCCGTGGCCGCCGAAGCAGCAGTGCGCCAGCCAGTGCATGGCGTCGGCGTGGCGCTGGCGGGCGGCCTGCTCCAGCCAGTGCACCGCCGCTTCGGGCCGGCCAGCGGCCAGGAACCACTGCGCCACCTCGGCCTGGGCGTCGGCGTCGCCGGCGTCGGCGGCGCGCAGGCGCGCGCCTTCGGCTTCGGTGAGCGGCAGGCAGGCCTCGGCCGCCACCGCGCGCCAGAGCACGCGGGCGCGGCCCTGCGCGTCGTCGGGCGCGCGCGGCAGGCTGCCGTCGGCCACGCGCCGCCACAGGGTGCGCTTGCTTTTGCCGGTGAGCGTGACCGCCGCCACGAGGCTGATGCTATCCATACGATCAGCATACACCACCTGCGGGGCCTTGGCACAGCACTTGGCACAACCCGCCAGTGCGACAACTGTGCCAGATTTCGCACCCTGTTGCGCCAAAACCGCAAAAAGCGGGCAAAAATCCACCACTTGCGCCGAAAATGGCGGCACAATGCACTGGCACGCTTTATGCGGCTTGCACCGTGTCTTCCACCCAACCGAGGAGTTTTCCTATGAAACGCGTTCAACAAGGTTTTACCCTGATCGAACTGATGATCGTCGTGGCGATCATCGGCATTCTGGCGGCGATTGCGCTGCCGGCTTACCAAGGTTATGTCAACCGCTCTGAAGGATCGCGCGATCTAGCTACCGCACGAGGTGTTATCACCTGCGTGGCCGAAGCTGTTCAAACAAATGCAGGAGCTTCTGCTGTCGATGCATGTGACACTACTGCTGTAGAAATCAACAGTGCAAACTTGGCCGCTGTTGTCATCAGCGCTCCTAGTGCAGCAGCAGCAAACCGGATCACACTGACACTGAATGCGCAAGGAACGGTCGCAAGCTGCGCACCAACGGGCTACAATGGCGCCACCATCAAGGGCTGCCCATAATTTGATTTATTCATAGCTTGGCTTATGAACCTGAACCGCGCTTAGGCGCGGTTCTTTTTTGGCGGTGCCATTAGGGTATCGCACAATCGACAAAATCATTAATTTACATGCTGCCGCGATCTCTCACGGCTCTTAACTTGAGAATCCGAATGTGGCTTATCGCTACATTGATCCCAATTGGCTGGCTAATTCAAATAAAACGCCCCCCCTGGGTCAGCATTCACAACGAAGTCTGGTCCGCCATCGCTTTCTCTGCAGTACTGGCGCTGCTCCTGACCAGCAGTTGGCGACAACGTCTGCGCTTGTCCGGTCTCAGTCTGTTCCTGTTGATCTGCATGGGACTGCCCCTGCTGCAGTGGAGCTCTGGTGTCATTGCGTGGCATGGCGATGCAGTCACATACACACTCTACCTTGCCGGGCTGTGGCTTGCGGTCACGCTCACCCAGAACCTGGGTATGCAGGCGCGAAAGCAACTGCTCGACGTCCTTGCGCTGGCCTTCGTCCTCGGTGCCAGTGCCTCTGTCCTGATCCAGTTTCTGCAGCTCACAGGCCTACCCATTGACTGGGTCCGCCGCGTGGACCTCACCCGCCCCAGCGCCAACATCGCGCAACCCAATCTGTTGGGCACCCTGCTGATCCTGGGTCTGCTGGCAGCCTATTATCTGTACCGACAGGCGTGGATATCGCGGGGGTTCCTGTATCTGATCAGCCTGCTGCTGACGTTCGGCATGGCACTGACGGGCTCACGTGCCGCCATCGTCGGGCTGCTGGTGGTGACGTTGCTGCACGTGTACGCCACACGACGAGGACGGCTCTCTGGCGACCGCTGGCACTTTCCCCTGTTGCTGTTTATGCTGGCGGTGGGGTACGTCGGTGTGTGGCTGTTGCGCATGTACGCCCCTCTGGGCGACATGGCACCAGGGGGCAGCAATCCGGCGCTGATCCGCATGGGTTCGTCCCTTCGCATCGATGCGTGGATCATGTTCATCCACCGGGCCCTTGAAGCCCCCTGGCTGGGTTACGGCATGGGGCAAAGCGGCGTGGCCCACCTGATCGGCGAGAGCCACCTGCAACCGTTTGGCGCCCATTTCCAGAGCGCCCACAACCTGGTGCTGGATGTGCTGCTGTGGTTTGGGCTTCCCGTGGGCGGCGGAATGCTGCTGCTGGGCGGTTACTGGGTCTGGCGTGCAGCCACCCGGCTAAAGACCGACAGGCAATGGCTCGCTTCTGGAGCGATGGCCGTGTTGCTGAGCCATTCGATGCTGGAATTCCCGCTCTACTACGCCTATTTCCTGCTGCCCTTTGGCATCCTGCTGGGCCTGAACAGTCCCGCACCACGACGCCCCAACTGGACGTTGAACGCCGCATGGCTGTACGTGCCGCTGGTGGTGGCCAGTCTGACCGCTGTGCAGGTGATGCGTGATCATGAACAGCTCGGGCGCTTGATGCTGCGGTGGGGATTGGCACAGATGACAGGGCAACGGCTCGACCTCGCGGGCGCCGATGTCGGCCTGTTCAACCACTGGCAGCATTTGCTCCGATATGGCCACACCGACCTGGAAACACCCGTCCACAGCGTAGACATTGACACCCTCGAAAAAACCGCCCACCGGTTCCCGACCACCCATGTGATCCTGAACTACAGCGTGCAATTGCACCGACTGGGACGCACGGCAGATGCACAACGCTGGCTGCAACGGGCATGCGCGATTCACAACCTGCGGCACTGCGAATCGTTGAAACAACGCTGGGAGGCTTTGCCAGAAATCATTCCGGGACAAGCCAATCCACCTTGGCCTACCACGGTATTCAACCGCCTGCCTTCTTCGTGATGAGCCGGAATGCAGCGTTGACCATACACTTCAACACCATGCATACGCTCCACCCCATCCCCGCCTTCGACGACAACTACCTCTGGCTGCTGCACGACGGCCAGCGGGCCTGGGTGGTGGACCCGGGAGACGAAACCCCGGTGCTGGCCCACCTGCAGGCGCACGGGCTGGCGCTGGCGGGCATTTTGCTCACGCACCACCACGCCGACCACACCGGCGGCGTGGACGCGTTGCGCGCGGCCACCGGGGCCGAAGTGGTGGGGCCGGCGCACGAGGTGCTGCCCGAGCCGGTGCGGCGCGTGGCCGATGGCGACAGCGTCGAGGTGCTGGGCCTGCGCTTCGAGGTGCTGGCCGTGCCCGGCCACACGGCCGGCCACGTGGCCTATTTCTGTGCCGACGCGCCGGGCGGCCCGCTGCTGTTCAGCGGCGACACGCTGTTTTCGGGCGGCTGCGGCCGCCTCTTCGAGGGCACGCCGGCGCAGATGCTGGCCTCGCTCGACCGCCTGGCCGCCCTGCCCGCCGACACGCGGGTGTGCTGCGCCCACGAATACACCCTGAGCAACCTGCGCTTTGCCCGCGCGGTGGAACCCGACAACGCCGAACTGGCCGCCTACATGCGCCACTGCGAGGCACTGCGCGCGCGCGGCGAACCCACCCTGCCCGCCCGCCTGGGCACCGAGCTGCAGATCAACCCCTTCCTGCGCAGCCGCCAACCCGCCGTGGCCACCGCCGTGCGCCAGCGCACCCCGCAGGCCCACGACGAGGTGGCCGTGTTCGCCGCGCTGCGCGAGTGGAAGAACGGGTTTCGGTGAGCAGGCGGGCGCGCCTGCTGGGCTGAGGCGTTGATCAATGTCAGATATTTTGGTAAATTATCTGACATTGATCGGAAAACCATGTCCACCACCCAAGCCATCCGCGAACGCCTTGCGCAGTTGCCAGCCGGCCAGCCGTTCACGCCGGCCTTGCTGGCGGGCATGGGCACGCGTGCGTCCATTGACCAGGCCCTGTCTCGCCTGGCCAAGGCGGGGGTGGTGGAGCGGGTCGGTCGCGGTGTCTATGCCGTGCCGCAGCGCAGCCGCTTTGGCCTGAGCCGCATGCCCGCGCCCGAGGCGGTGGCCCAGGCCGTGGCGGAGGTCGAAGGCGCATCCATCGAAGTGCATGGTGCCGAAGCCGCTCGCCGCTTCGGCCTGAGCACCCAGGTGCCGGCACAGCCGGTGTTCTACACCACGGGCTCGTCGCACACGGTGCGCCTGGGCAAGCTGCAGGTGCGGCTGCAGCATGTGGCGGCGCGCAAACTGGTGCTGGCCGGCCGGCCGGCGGGGCAGGCCTTGTCGGCCCTGTGGTACCTGGGGCGCGATCAGGTCACGCCCGGCACTTTCACGCACATGGCCAGCAGGCTGGCCCCGGCAGAGTTCGAAGCCTTGCGCCAGGCCAAGTCGGCCATGCCGGCCTGGATGGTCGATGCCCTGCGCCGTTACGAGGAAGGCCTGGCAACGCATGGCTGACGACCACCAGGCGCACTATTTCGGCCTCCATGCTCGGGAGCAGGCCGAACTGCTGCAGAGCCTGGCACCCGTGATGGGGCGGCGCGCCGAGATCCTGGAAAAAGACATCTGGCTGTGCCTGGTGCTGGACGCCTTGTTCCGCTTGCCCGGACGCAAGCCCATGGCCTTCAAGGGCGGCACGTCCCTGTCCAAGGTGTATCGCGCCATTGAGCGCTTTTCGGAAGACATCGATGTGACGGTGGACTACCGCAGCCTGTTGCCCGATGTCCCCGAGTTGGAAACGCTGAGCAGCAACAGCCAGCGTAGCCGGCTGTCCGACGCGCTGAAGGCGGCATTGGCAGCCCATGTGCTTGAAGAGCTGGTGCCCGCGTTGCAGGCGCGATTGTCCAGTGCATTGCCTGATCAACCCGTGAAGCTGGAGATGGGGGCTGACGGCGAACAGCTTTGGGTGTACTACCCCAGTGCCGTGGAAAACGACGATGGCTACCTGCGGCCGAGCATCCTGATCGAGTTCGGCGGGCGCAATTCGACGCTGCCGCAAAACGCCGTGCCCATCGTGCCCGACATCGCCGAACATGTTCCCGGCTTGCGGTTGCCGGTGGCCGAGGTGAATGTCTTGTCGGCGGCGCGCACGTTCTGGGAGAAAGCCACCCTGATCCATGTGGAGTGTCACCGGCCCACCCTGCGGCCGAGCGCGCAGCGGCTGTCACGCCATTGGTACGACCTGGCCCGGCTGGCAAACCACGATGTGGGGGTTTCCGCGCTGGAGGATGCCGACTTGTTGGCCGACGTGCTGCGCATCAAGGAAACGTTTTACCGGAGCAGCTTCAGCCATTACGACCGTTGCCTGAAGGGCGGCCTGCGGCTGGTGCCGGACGGCGCGCTGCTGGAGGCGTTGCGCCGTGACTACCAGGCGATGCTATCGGCACAGATGTTCTACGGTGATGCCTTGGGGTTTGACGAAATCATCAAGCGGCTCCGCGCTCTTGAAGACCAGATTCAACAGCGATACGCTTGACATGGGTTCATTCAAAACGTCGCAGCAGTGATTCCTGTGGAGGCGCACCCCGCAGGCCCACGACGAAGTGGCCGTGTTCGCCGCGCTGCGCGAGTGGAAGAACGGGTTTCGGTGAGCTACAAGGCAGCTAGGAACTCACTGGCCAGTCGTTGGACATTTTCATAGCTCACCCTGTACGCCAGCCGGTCGATGGCATCGAACTGCAGTTTCAGAACCGCCTTGCGCTGTTCGACCTGGGTGAGAAACGCCTCGCGGTGGCGGGTCAGGTACTGCCCTGCACTGGCCAGCGCTTGCGGCTCGCGCTCGATCACCAATGCCAGATCGAAAAGATCGCGGGCCGTGGCCCGGTCACCGCGGCGCCAGAGCTTCTTGGCCACGATCTCCGAAGAAGTCTCTGCCCAGACCTCACGGCCCAGCAGTTCCCACATTTCGAAAGGCGCCTGGGTGAGGCGTAAGTCATGCCCAGACCGCGCGGGGCGACTGCAGTTCGCGGGCCCACTGCAGCACGTGTTTCCACAGGGTTTTGGTAGGGCAATGGGTGTCGCGGGCCACCTCCTCGACGGCAGCGACGATGATCGGCAGCGGCGCCTCGTCGAGCAGCGAAGCCACCTGCGGGGTGATGTGCGGAGGCAGGTGCCCGTCCACCATGGCCTCGGCCAATGCCCTGGGGTCTAGCGCGTTCTTGTAGCTCACGCTGGCCGTGCGGCTGACCAGCGCCAGGGCGTTGACGCGCGGCGGATGGGCCGTGGCATCGAGCCTGAGCCCGAGCAAGTCCAGCAGCACGATGAGCTTGGCAGCGCCCAAGTCCCCGATGGTTCCGGCTTCCAACTGGTTGACGGTGGCACGTGACAGCCCACCGAGTTTGGCCAGCCGGGCCTGCGTCAGGCCGAGCACCTGCCGGCGGCGCTGCACGAGTTGACCGATGGATGCCAGATTCATGAAGAGGATTCAAGCACGGTCACAAAATAATGTCAAATATATTTGACATTTAATTAAGGCCGAGGTTTGCTCAATCGTCCGCATGGAGCACTGCGCGGAGATCGTCCAGCGTGGTACTTTCCAGCCGGCCCGCGCGGGCCTCGCGCATGGCGGCCATGCGTGGCTTCGTTCGGCACCAGCGGCGCGAACGGCAGCGCCTTGTCGTGGGCGATGCGGGTCAGCAGGATGCGAAAGGCGTCGGATACGGTCATGCGTGAATCGCTTTCGCCACCAGTCGCACGCCCAGCGCATGGCACACCCGGTTGATGGTGTCGAACCGGGGTTGCGATGTGGAGCGCAGCGCCTTGTACAGGGCCTCCCGCGTCAGGCCGGACTGCTCGGCCACCGCGCTCATGCCACGCGCCCGGGCCACCACACCCAGCGCATGGGTGAGTTCAGCCACATCGTTTACCTCCAGCACCACCGTGAGGTAGCTGGCAATGTCTTCGTCGGTCTGGAGCATTTCCGCCATGTCGAAATCAGGCAGCTCCGAGACTTTGATTTTCCTGGTCATGGGCATCTACTCCTCAAGGGTCTTGGACAGCGCAATCGCCGCCGCAATGTCGGCTTGCTGGGTGCTCTTGTCGCCCCTGATGGCGCCCATCCAGACATCAAACTCCGGTGCACGCTTGATTGTGTACATGGATCAATTGTAATCACTTGTTCACAAATGCGCCATTGAAACCGCAGCACAATGGCCCCATGGCACGGGCCATGCCCAGCAGCAATGCCAAGTTCGGATCAGCCACGGGGCGGCTCCTTGGCCGGCGCAGGCGCGTCGGGGTCGATCAAGGCCTGGAGTTGCTCCAGCGCCATGCCGCGCTCGCGCGCCTTGCCCACGCGCAGTGCGTCGAACAGGGCCAGCATGTCGTACAGCCTGGCGTCCTGCATGGCCGCGAAGGGAACCGACGGGTGCAACGGTTCCAGCCCGATCCCGCGCACCGATCCGTTGGGATGTGGCCAGACGTAGTCTGCGCTTCCAGGCGCAAATACCCCGGAAAACACAGGCGCACTGTAACTCGTGGGAACCCCTACCGCCAGCGGCAACCGTACAGCCGCAAACGCGTACTTCGCGCCGTGAAGGGCAAATTCGGCCAGATTGTGCGTATGCGGTCGTACCGGATTGTCGACGCCCACTCCCTCATTGACCGCTGAGGGTTTTGCCCGGCGCACGCGGGTGCGTGTCAGCCTGTAAATGCCTTGGGGTTCCTGCATGACCGCCGCCTCTGAGGCGCCGCGCTCGGCCGGTTCGGCCATCTGCGTTCGGTTCTGAATAAGCAGCCCGGCCTGTACCCCCCGCTTGACCGCTGCGTGCACTTCGGACGCACTCAGGCCCAGTTCCTGCGCCAACCGCGCGTACGTCCAGGGCCGGTTGCCCCAAGCGACAAGCTTGAGGGCAACCAGAAAGTCTTGGGGCTTGAGTTGCATGGAATTCTATATTCGCAAATCTAGAATATGGAATATAAAGGAATGAACCATGCAATGCAACAGGTAGGCACCTTCAGCAGCGCCGCGTGAGTGAGAGAGGCCGCAAAACCGACACCGGACCTTGCGTTCAGGCGCGCAACCACTGCGCCAGCGCCTCGCTCACGGCGTCGGGCTGTTCCATCGTGCACATGTGCCCGCAGCGCTCGACGATGACGAGCCGCGCGCCGGGAATGGCGGCGGCCATGGCCTCGTGCTGGGCCGGGCCACTCCAGGTGTCTTCGCGGCCGCACAGCACGAGCGTGGGGCAGGCGATGGTGGGCAGCAGCGCGGTGGCGTCGGGGCGGTTGAGCAGCGCGTGCTGCTGGGCGGCGAACTGTTCGGGGCTGCTGCGCTCCTGCATGTCGAGGATGGCCTCGAACAGCGGGGTGCCGAGCCGGCTGGGGTGCACCATGCCGCGCGCCCACTGGTGGCCCATGGCGCGCATGCCTTCGCGCCGGGCCACGTCGAGCAGGGCCATGCGCCCGGTGCGCTCCTTCTCGCCGACCTCGCCGGGGGTCAGCGGGTGGGCGCCGGTGTCGAGCAGGGCCAGGCGCTCCACGCGCTGCGGCGCCAGGCGCACCACCTCCAGCGCCACGCGCCCGCCCATGGAGTGCCCGGCCACGGCGAAGCGCTCGGTGGGCGCTTCGGCCAGCACCTGTTCGGCCATGGCGGTGAGGGAGTCGCGCAGGCCCCAGTCGGGCACGGTGCAGCGGGCCTGGCCTTGCAGGGCCTGCACCTGCGGGGCCCAGACGGCAGCGTCGCACGTCAGGCCGGGCAGGAGCATGAGGGTGGTGGACATGGCGTGTGGGCTCCTGCGGGGCGTCAGCGTTCGGTGTCGACTTCGCTGTTGGCCTGCTCGTTGTAGCGGCTGCCTTCAATGAGCCGGTCGTGCATCACGCCTTCCAACTGCGCCATGACCTCGGGCGACAGGCGCACGGCGTCGGCGGCGAGGTCTTCCATCAGGTGTTCGACGCTGGTGGTGCCGGGAATGGGCAGGATGTCGGGGCCGCGGTGCAGCAGCCAGGCGATGGCCAGTTGCGCGGGGGTGCAACCCACCTGCTGCGCCAGGGCGTTGAAGGCGGGCAGCCGATGCAGGTTGCGGGCGTAGTTGTCGGGCGCGAAGCGCGGCATGCTGCGGCGGATGTCCTTGGCGTCCAGTGCGTGCACGTCGGGCGGCGCACTGGTGAGGAAGCCCCGCCCCACCGGACTGAAGGCGACGAAGGACACACCGAGTTCGCGGCAGGCGTCGAGCACGGCGATCTCGGGGTTGCGCGTCCAGAGGGAATACTCGGTCTGCAGCGCGGCGATGGGGTGTTCGGCGTGGGCGCGGCGCAATGTGGCGGCAGAAACCTCGCTCAGGCCGATGGCGCGGATCTTGCCCTCACGCACCAGGTCGGCCAGGGCGCCGACGCTCTCCTCGATGGGCACCTGTTTGTCCCAGCGGTGCAGGTAATACAGGTCGATCACGTCGGTGCGCAGGCGCCGCAGGGCCGCTTCGCCGGTGGCCTTGAGGGTGGCGGGCCGCCCGTCGATGACGCGCACGGGCTTGCCGTCGCCATTCACATCCACGCCCTGCATGCCGCACTTGCTGGCCAGCGTGAACCGGGAGCGGTGCGGGCCCAGCACCTTGCCCACCAGCGTCTCGCTGGCACCGAAGCCGTAGAGGGCGGCGGTGTCGAAGTGGGTGACACCGGCGTCGAGCGCGGCCAGCAGCACGCGTTCGGCCTGCTGTTCGGAGACCGGTGCGCCGTAGGCGTGGCAAAGGTTCATGCAGCCCAGGCCGATGGCCGAGACCGTGAAGGGACCGAGTTGGCGTTGTTGCATGGGAAGGATCAATCGATTTCAGAGGAGGCGGGCTGATCGAAGAAGTGCAGCGCCACCAGCAGCAGCAGCGTGACCACGGGCATGGCCAGCGGGTACACGATGCCCGCAGCCAGCGGGGCGATGATGAGGAAAAGGCGCAGACCCCAACCATACAGCAGACCGGCGCGGCGCACGTGAACCACCGCCACCGGAGCGAAGGTTTCCCTTTCGGTGGAGCCCACCGGCATCGACATGACGAATCCGGCATGGCCGAAGTGACGCATGGCCATGGCGGAACACACATACGACGCAAACAGCAGCACCACCAGCAGGGCCTGCAACAGGATGTGCAAGGCCGCCGCCGACTGCCCGGAGGCCAGTTCGGGCAGGCCGGCCACCAGCTCGGGGCCGGTCAGGCTCATGGTGCCCATGACGGCCAGCGCCGCCGTGGATGCCGAGATGGTGGCGGACATGAGGGAGTTGCGCAGGGCCTGCACGGCCACGATCTCGAAACCGGGCTTGGCCGACAGGGCCGCGACCCAGTGCATGCGGGTCTGGGCGTTGGCGGAGCGGGCCAGGCGGTGGGGGTTGCGCCGGGCCAGCCGAAAGGCCCGCACCTCGTAGGCGGCCAGCATGGCCACGCTGAGGGCGAAAGCCGTCCAGTTGTAATCGAGGGTCATGGCGGGGCGCTCCTGAATATCGGTTCAACACCGGTCATCATAGACCCGCAAAACGCCCCTCCATCAAAGCAGCTGCTGCTCCAACTGGTGCAGCACCTGGTAGCACGGCAGCACCTGCGCCACGCTGGCGTTGGGCTCGCGACCCTCGCGGATGGCGGCGAAGAACTCGCGGTCCTGCAGCTCGATGCCGTTCATGGACACGTCCACCGTAGACACGTCGATCTTCTCGTCCTTGCCGTTGAAGAGGTCGTCGTAGCGGGCGATGTAGGTGGCTGTGTCGCCGATGTAGCGAAAGAAGGTGCCAAGCGGGCCGTCGTTGTTGAACGAGAGGCTGAGCGTGCAGATGGCGCCGTTGGCCGCCTTGAGCTGGATCGACATGTCCATGGCGATGCCCAGCGTGGGGTGGATGGGCCCCTGGATGGCGTTGGCCTTCACGATGGGGCTGCCGGCCTGGTAGGCGAACAGGTCCACCGTGTGGGCGGCGTGGTGCCACAGCAGGTGGTCGGTCCAGCTGCGCGGCTGGCCCAGCGCGTTCATGTTGGTGCGGCGGAAGAAGTAGGTCTGCACGTCCATCTGCTGGATGTTGAATTCACCCGCCTGGATCCTCTTGTGCACGAACTGGTGGCTGGGGTTGAAGCGGCGCGTGTGGCCGCACATGGCGACCTTGCCGGTGGCCTGCTGCAGGGCCACCACCTCCTCGCCCTCCTTGAGCACGTCGCACAGGGGAATTTCCACCTGCACGTGCTTGCCGGCCTGCAGGCAGGCCTTGGCCTGGGCCGCGTGCATCTGCGTGGGCGTGCACAGGATGACGGCGTCGAGTTCCGCAATGGCGAGCGACCGGTTGAGGTCGTCGGTGACGTGCGCGATGCCGTACTTGTCGGCCACTTCCTGGGTCTTGGCCAGGTCGCGGCCGATGAGGGAGATCACCTCCACGTCGGGGATGTTCCGGATGCCGTCGAGGTGCTTGATGCCGAAGGCGCCGGCCCCGGCCAGTGCGACTTTGATGGTCATGGTGAGTCCTTTATGCGTTCTCTAGGATCAGGTGCCCCACCGCAGTGTTGGACGCGGGCACATGGAAGAAGCGGTGCGCGACCTTGGGCGGCTTGCCCGAACCGGCCACGTCGCTCATGGCGCCGCGGGCGATGAGCCACATGACGAGTTCGATGCCCTCGCTGCCCGCTTCGCGCACGTACTCGATGTGCGGCTTGAGTGCGAGGTGCGCCGGGTCGGCGATGAGCTCGTCGAGGAAGGCGTTGTCCCACTCGGCGTTGATGAGGCCGGCGCGCGGCCCCTGGAGCTGGTGGCTCATGCCGCCGGTGCCCCAGATCTGCACGTTGAGGTCTTCGTCGAAGCTCTCGACCGCCTTGCGGATGGCCTGGCCGAGCTGGAAGCAGCGCCTGCCCGAGGGCACCGGGTACTGCACCACGTTGACGGCGAAGGGAATGATCTTGAACGGCCACTTCTCGGGCTGCCCGCACATGAGCGACAGTGGCACGGTGAGGCCGTGGTCCACCTCCATCCTGTTGACGATGGTGAGGTCGAAGTCCTGCTGGATGACGCTCTGCGCGATGTGCGAGGCCAGTTCCGGGTGGCCTTCGACCACGGGCACGGGGCGCGGGCCCCAGCCCTCGTCGGCCGGGTTGTAGGACGCGGCGGTGCCAATGGCGAAGGTGGGAATGAAGTCCAGGCTGAAGGCGGTGGCGTGGTCGTTGTAGACCAGGAACACGACGTCGGGGCGGTTGTCCTGCATCCACTGCTTGGAAAACTCGTAGCCCTGGAACACGGGCTGCCAATAGGGTTCGTGCGTCTTGCCGAGGTCGATGGCTGCGCCGATGGCGGGCACGTGCGAGGTGTAGACGGATGCGGTGATCTTTGCCATGTTCAGGCCCCTTTGTTCTTGCCGGCCGCGCCCTGCGGCTGGTGTTGCGGCTGTGCGTCGCCGTCTTCGCCGAGGTAGCGGTTGCCCTCGATGGAGCGGCCACCCCGGACCATCATGTCGCGGTATTCCTCTTCGGTCATGCCGGTCATGGAGCCGGCCATCTGCTGGAAGCTCTTGCCGTCGGTGGCGCCGATCTTGGCCAGGAAGTAGATGTTGCCGCCGGTGCGCATGCACCAGTTGAGGTCGCGGGCCATGACGGCCTGCTTCTGCTCCTCGGTCATGGGCCATTCGTCGAGGTAGGCGCGTTCGTCGGCCTTGAAGCGCTCGCGGTTCTCGGCCTTCATGAGGCTCATGCAGAACTGGTTGAGCCAGTAGCCCTTGCGGGACTGGTCGGCGTCGAAGATGATCGTTCCGGGAACGTCGAGGTAGGGTTTATCGAGTGCCATGGGTACTCCTTTTTGAGACATGAATCGCCGCCGGGCCGCCCCAAGGCGATTCGCGCCCCCTCGGGGGGCAGCGACCCGCGCAGCGGCGGAGCGTGGGGGTCAACATTCTTCGGGCCAGTAGAGGCGCATCGGATTGTCCACCAGCAGCTTCTTCTGAAGCTCGGCCGTGGGGGCGATGTGCGGGATGAAATCGACCAGCAGGCCGTCGTCGGGCATGTGGTCCTTTAGGTTGGGGTGCGGCCAGTCGGTGCCCCAGAGCACGCGGTCGGGGAACTCCTCGACCACCTTGCGGGCAAAGGGCACCACGTCGCGGTAGGCCACCTGCTCGCCGTCGAGCGCCTTGGGACCGCTCACGCTCAAGCGTTCAGGGCAACTCACCTTGCTCCACACGTTCCTGTGCTCGCGCATGAACTTGAGGAACAGCGCGAACTCGGGGCCGTCCACGGGCTGGTTCACGTCGGGGCGGCCCATGTGGTCCACCACCACGGTGGTGGGCAGCGCGGTGAAGAAGTCCCACAGCTCGGGCAGGTCCACCGCCTCGAAGTAGATGACCACGTGCCAGCCCAGCCTGGCGATGCGGCCGGCGATCTCCATCAGCTCGTCCTTGGGCGTGAAGTCGACCAGGCGCTTGACGAAGTTGAAGCGCACGCCACGCACGCCGGCGGCGTGCAGTTGCTGCAGTTCCTCATCGGTGATGCTGCGCCGCACGGTAGCCACGCCGCGCGCCTTGCCACCCGAGGCCAGGCAGGCGTCGGCCATGGCGCGGTTGTCGGCGCCGTGGCAGGTGGCCTGCACGATGACGTTGCGCGCGAAGCCCAGGTGATCGCGCAGCGCGAACAGCTCGGCCTTGGAGGCGTCGCAGGGCGTGTACTTGCGCTCGGGCGCGTAGGGAAATTCGGCGCCGGGGCCGAACACGTGGCAGTGCGCATCCACGCTGCCCGGCGGGAGCTGGAAGCGCGGCGTGCTGGGGCCGGTGTACCAGTCCAGCCAGCCGGCGGTCTTGGTGAAGTCGCCCGTGGTGGGTTTGCTCATGCCTGGTCCTTCAGTCGATGTAGCGCAGGCCCTTGGCCGCCAGCGGTTCGCGCATCTGGTACATGTCCAGTCCCAGCACGCCGCTGGCGAGCTTCTCGCGCTTGGCGCCCTCGTTGGCCTCGCGCTTGCGCGCGGCTTCCAGTGTGGCGACGGCCTTGCCGCGCGGCACGCAGACCACGCCGTCGTCGTCGGCGACGATGACGTCGCCCGGGTGCACGATCATGCCCGCGCACACCACGGGAATGTTGACCGAGCCCAGCGTCTCCTTGATGCAGCCCTTGCTGGAGATGCACTTGCTCCAGACCGGAAAGTTCATTTCCTGCAGGGTCTTGACGTCGCGCACGCCGGCGTCGATCACCAGCGCCCGCGCGCCGCGCGCCTGGAAGCTGGAGGCCAGCAGGTCGCCGAAGTAGCCGTCGGTGCATTCGGCGGTGATGGCCGCCACGACGATGTCGCCGGGCTGGATTTGCTCTGCCGCCACATGCATCATCCAGTTGTCGCCGGGGTGCAGCAGCACCGTGACGGCGGTGCCGCTGACCTGCGCGCCCGGGTAGATCGGGCGCATGTAGGGCTTCATCAGCCCGACGCGGCCCATGGCCTCGTGCACGGTGGCAGAGCCCAGCGAGGCCAGGGCGTCGGCGGTGGCGCGGTCGGCGCGCTCGATGTTGCGGTAGACGACTCCGAGTTCGTACATCTCACTTTCCTTTCTGTTTCAGGGCCGCATCCAGGCGCGGGAACACGCGGCGGGCGTTGCCTTCGAACACCTTGAAGCGCTCATCCTCGGTGAGGTGGGGCGTGGCCACGATGTAGCGCTTGGTGTCGTCGTAGTGGTGGCCGGTCTCGGGGTCGATGCCGCGCACCGCGCCGATCATCTCGGAGGCGAACAGGATGTTGTCCACCGGGATGACCTTGGTGAGCAGGTCGATGCCCGGCTGGTGGTACACGCAGGTGTCGAAGAAGATGTTGTTGAGCAGGTGCTCCTGCAGCAGCGGCTTCTTGAGTTCCTGTGCCAGGCCGCGGAAGCGGCCCCAGTGGTAGGGCACCGCGCCGCCGCCGTGCGGGATCAGGAACTTCAGCGTCGGGAAGTCCTTGAACAGGTCACCGGTGAGGCACTGCATGAAGGCGGTGGTGTCGGCGTTGAGGTAATGCGCGCCGGTGGTGTGGAAGCAGGGGTTGCAGCTGGTGGAGACGTGGATCATCGCGGGGATGTCGTACTCCACCATCTTCTCGTAGATGGGGTACCAGTGGCGGTCGGTCAACGGGGGGCTGGTCCAGTGGCCGCCCGACGGATCGGGGTTGAGGTTGATGCCGACGAAGCCGTATTCCTTGACGCACTTCTCCAGCTCGGGGATGCAGGTCTTGGGGTCCACACCGGGCGACTGCGGCAGCATGGCCGCGCCGATGAAGTGGTCGGGGAAGAGCTGGCTGACGCGGTGGCACAGCTCGTTGCAGATGGCCGCCCAGGTGCTCGACACGTGGAAGTCGCCGATGTGGTGGGCCATGAAGCTGGCGCGCGGGCTGAAGACGGTGAGGTCGGAGCCGCGCTCCTTCATCTTCGCGAGCTGGTTCAACTCGATGGACTCGCGCAACTCGTCGTCGCTGATTTTCAGGTCGGCGACTTTGGGCATCACGGCCGGGTCCTTGATGCCCGCGATCTGCTGGTTGCGCCAGTTCTCCAGGGCCTTGGGCGCCGTGGTGTAGTGGCCGTGCACGTCGATGATGAGGGGTTTGCTCATGGGGTTTCCTGTGTCGCAGTGAAGTCGATGTACGGGGCGGGGCGCTCAGCCCGGCACCATGCCCTGGCGGCGCTTGGCCTCGGCGGTGCCGGGCGAGGCCATGAAGGCCAGCAACTGGCGCACCGCCTCGGGCTGGGCTGAGGCGGCGCACAGGCCGCCGGAGAAGGTGGTGACGATCCGGATGGCCGGCGGCAGCGGCCCCAGCACGGTGATGCCGTCGAGGTGCATGAGCTCGCTGAGCTGCTGGAAGCCCAGCTCCACCTCGCCGCGGGCCACCAGGGCACCGACCGGGATGCCGGGTGGCGGCGTGACGATGCGCCCGCGCAGTTCGTCGGCCAGGCCCCAGCGTTCGAACAGCGCGGCCAAGGCCACGCCGCTGGGGCCGGTGGAGTAGCCGACGGTGCGGGCGGCGCGCACGGCCTCGCGCACGGCGGCCTCGGTGGAGATGTCGGGGCGCCCTGCCCCGGCGCGCACGGCGACCGCCACGTCGGAGCGGACCAGATCCACCCGGCTGCCGGCCACCACATGGCCGGAGGCGATCAGCCGCTCGATGGCATCGGCGGCCAGGATCACCACGTCGAAGGCCTCGCCGGCCTGCACCCGCTTCGCGGCATCGACGCCGCCCACGGATTCGATGTCCACATGCCCGCCGGTTGCCTCGCGGTAGGCGGCGGCCAGATCGGCCAGCACCAGCCGGGTGGCCATGGAGGAAATGCCTGTGAGGTGGGTCGTCATGGGTGTGTGCGGGCCGGTGAGCAATCGTTGCCAGCCCAGGATTCTGGACGAGCCGGAAACGTTCACCAAGTGCCAAGCCCGTCTAGCTGCTATCTCAAATCGGCATAACAGAGACCGGGCCATCTAGAATGAACGCCATGGACCTCAAGCAACTCGAGTACTTTGTGCGCGTGGCCGAACTGGGCAGCTTCACCCGGGCCGCCCATGCGCTGCACATTGCCCAACCGGCGCTGAGCCGCCAGATCCGGGCGCTGGAAGTGGAGTTGCGCCACAACCTGCTGCTGCGCAACGGGCGCGGCGCCACCCCGACCGAAGCGGGCAAGGTGCTGCTGGACCATGGGCGCGGCATCCTGCACCAGGTCGAGCGCGCCCGCGAGGAACTCGGCCGGGTGCGTGGCGCGCTGGCCGGGCGGGTGGCCATCGGTCTGCCGCCCAGCCTGGCGCGCCTGCTGACCGTGCCTCTGACGCGCGCCTTCCGCCAGCGCCTGCCCGAGGCCAGCTTGTCCATCACCGAAGGGCTGTCGACCTCAATGCTGGAAGGGCTGCTTCAAGGCCGGCTCGATCTGGCGGTGCTCTACAACGCCCTGCCCCAACCCGAGATCGACGTGCAGCCCCTGTGCGACGAGGACCTGCTGCTGGTCCGCGCACGCGACGGGGACGGGCCCGTCGACGCCCCCAGGGAACCGGTGCCATTGGCCGAGGTGGCGACCCTGCCCCTGGTGATTCCCAGCCGGCCCAACGCCATCCGCATGCAGGTGGAGGCCGAAATGGCGCGCATCGGGTGCCGCCCCACCATCGCGCTGGAGATCGACGGGGTGTCTGCCATCCTCGATCTGGTGGCCGACGGAATGGGCTGCGCCGTGCTGTCGCGCAATGCGGTCGACAGCTCCCTGCGGCCGGCCGCCTACTGCGTGCGCGCCATCAGCGAACCGCGATTGCGCTCACGGCTCTCGCTGGCCAGCAGTTCGCTGCGGCCCAGCACGCTGACGCAGCAGGCCACGATGGAACTGATCGGCGAGACCTGCGCCCGACTGCTCAGCCCAGCCAGCCCGGGGTGACACGCAGCACCCACAGCAGGCCGCTGAGGCTGAAGAACGAGACCACCGTGGTGGCCAGCAGGGCGGCAGCGGCCACCTCCTCGTGACCGTGCTTCTGCGCCAGGATGGTGTAGATGCCCAGCATGGGCATGGCGGCCGATAGCAAGGCGGCGGCCCGCAAGGCCGGATCAAGCTCCACCCCCAGCCAGGGCAAGGCCAGCAGGGCGCCGCCCACCAGCAGCGGGTGCAGGATGAGCTTGCCGGTGGCGATCTGGGCCACCTCGGCGCGCATGCCCCGGACCTTCAGGTCGACCAGCGTGCCCCCGATCACGAACAGCGCCAGCACGCCGGCCGACAGGGAGAACAGGTTCACGGTGCGCGCCACCGGTTCGGGCAGGCGCCAGCCGAACAGCGCGAACAGGGCCCCGGCGATGATGGCCAGGATCATGGGATTGACCAGCAGGCGGCGCACGGACTGCTCCAGCAGGGCCCGCCCGGACAGGCGCTGGCCGTCGGGCCCGGGGTCGGACTCGGCCAGGGCCAGCAGCAGCGGTATCTTGAGGAAGTTTTCGACCACCAGGTTGAGCGCGAGCACCACGCCCGCAATCGGCCCCAGCGTGAGCATGAGCACCGGGTAGCCGATGTAGCCGCTGTTGGAGCAGGTCATGCCCATGGCGTAGTAGGCGCTGCCGCTGCGGCTCTTGCCCAGGCGGCGCCGCCCGAACCACACCGCGGCGACCAGCAGCAGCAAAGAGCCGCTGGCGTAGGCCAGCAGGTAGCCGGGCTGCAGCACCTCGCCCAGCGTGCGCTGTGCCAGGGCGTTGAACAGCAGCGCAGGGATGGCGAGCTGGATCACGAACTTGCCGAACAGGCGCATGTCGGTCTTGGTGAACCACCCGATCCGCACGCTGAAGAAGCCCACCAGGATGGTGAGGTAGATCGGCCCAGTGATGGCCAGGATGTCGAACATGGATCAGTTCTGCGTGGGGGGCTTCTTCGTGCCTGCACGGGCGGCCAGCAGGCCGTCGGCGTAGTCCTGCCAGGCTTGCTTGCGGCCGTCGGCCGGCACATGCCCGGCGCGCGCCTGCGCGGCCATCCAGTCGTGCTTGTCTGCAATGGCAGCGGCCATGAAGGGCTCGAAACCGGCTTCGCGCACGGTATGGGCCACCTCGCGCATTTCCTCGGCGCGGCGCTTGCCGTGCTGGGCCACGCGACTGAAGAAGTAGGCGCCCTGCTGCGTCCAGTCGATGCCGGGGAAGGTTTCCTGCAGCGTGGCGATCATGGCGTCTTCCACGCCGTAGTGGCGCGCCGTGGTGTAGCTCTCGAGCACCAGCGCCTCCAGGCCCTTGATCATGACGCTGCGGCACATCTTGGTGGCCGAGGCCACGCCGATGCGCGGCGAGACCACTTTCACGTCCATGCCCAGGGGCGCCAGCCGCTCGGCCAGCTCGCCCGCCTTTTCGCCGCCGAGCAGCATGGGCACGCGTATGCCGTACGGCGGCACCGAGGTCATGACGCCGGCCTCGACGTAATGGCCGCCAGCGGCATCGACGAGCGCAGCCGCCTGCTGCTTGGTGCCGGGCGAGGCCGAGTTCAGGTCCAGGAAAAAGGCCCCGGGGCGGATGTGCGGCGCCACGTCCTTCGCCACCGCCAGCGTGTTCGAGGCGGTGACGGCGGAGATGACGAGGTCGGCCTGACGGCACAGCTCGGCCGCAGAAGCGCAGGCCACGATGCCGCCCGCATGCGCATGGGCCCGCTGCGCCTCGCGGCGCCCGGGATCGTCGAAGTTGATGTCCCACGCCCCGACCCAGGGCAGGCCCATGGTCTGCAGGGCCTGGGTAAAGACCTTGCCGACCTCGCCATAGCCGATGCAACCGATCCGCATGCCCGGTACCGTCACAGCCGCAACACGAACAGCGTGATCGCAGGGAAGGCCGCCAGGATGAGGGTGCGCACCAGATCGCTGGCCACGAAGGGCATCACGCCGCGGAAGGTGTGCGAGATCGGAATGTCGCGCGCCATCGAGTTGATCACGAACAGGTTCATGCCCACCGGCGGCGTGATCAGGCCCACCTCGACCACGATCAGCACCAGGATGCCGAACCAGATCGCGGTTTCCTCGGGCGGCATGCCGAAGTCCAGCCCCATGATCATGGGAAAGAAGATCGGGATGGTGAGCAGGATCATGGACAGCGAGTCCATCACGCAGCCAAGCAGCAGGTAGATGCCCAGCACGATGGCCAGCACCACCCAGGGGCTCAGACCCGAACCCACCACCATCTGGGCCATTTCCTGCGGCAGCTGCGACAGCGCCAGGAAGGTGTTGTACAGGCCGGCACCCAGCACGATCATGAAGATCATGCCGGTGGCCATGGCGGTGCCCAGAATGGCTTCGCGCAGGGTCTTGCGGTTCAGGCCGCCACTGAGCCAGGCCGAGACACCCGTGCCGAACGCACCGACCGCAGCACCTTCGGTGGGCGTGAACAGGCCGGTGTAGATGCCGCCCACCACGGCCAGGAAGATGACCATCACGGGCCAGACCTTGATGGTGGCCTTCCAGCGCTCGTTCATGGGCATGGGGTCCATCTTGCCGGCGCTGTCGGGCTTGACGCGCACGTAGATGGCAATGACGATGGCGTAGCCGATGGCCGCCAGAATGCCGGGCACGAAGGCGGCCAGGAACAGCTTGGCGATGTTCTGTTCGGTCAGGATGGCATAGATCACCAGCACCACCGAGGGCGGAATCAATATGCCCAGCGTGCCGCCGGCGGCCAGACAGGCCGTGGACAGCGCCCCGGAATAGCCCGCTCGCTTGAGCTCGGGCAGCGCCACCTGGCCCATGGTGGCCGCAGTAGCCAGGGATGAACCGCAGATCGCGCCGAAGCCGGCGCAGGCGCCCACGGCGGCCATGGCCACACCGCCCTTGCGGTGGCCGATCCAGGCCTCGGCCGCCTTGAACAACGCCTGCGACAGGCCGCCGAGCGCGGCGAACTGGCCCATCAGCAGGAACAGCGGAATGACCGACAGCGAGTAGTTCGAGAAGGTGCTGTAGGTCACCTGCTTGAGCTGGTTCAGGATGGGCATGTGGGTGCCATAGATCAGGTAGGCCCCCACCAGCCCGCAAAGCGCCATCGACAGGCCGATGGGCACACGGATGAAGATCAGCCCCAGAAGGACCGGAAAGGACCATGCGGCCAGTTCGATGCCCGACATCTCAGTGCCCTCCTGCGGCTTCGGTGGGCCAGCCCTCTGGCCAGGAGGCCAGCTTGAACTGGATCAGGGTCTTGGCGACGTAGGCCAGGCAACCGATGACGGCCCCCACCATGCACAGGGCGTAAGCCCACCAGACCGGCATCTGCAGAATGAACGTGGTTTCCATGTATTCGCGCTTTTCCAGCAGGCCATCCCACAGACGCCAGGTGAGCACCAGCCACAGCGCCAGCATCAGCAGGTCGCTCAGGGTCACCACCAGCCACTGGACCGCCTTGGGCAGGTGCATGTAGAACAGGTCGACCGTGGCATGGCCACCGCGCAGGTAGCACCAGGGCAGGAAGAAGAAGACCGCGATGGCCGTGCCGGCCTCGACCAGTTCGAAGTCGCCCGGCACCGGGCCCAGGCCCAGACCGATCATGGCGCGCCCGGCCACACTGACCACGATCATCACCGTCAAGGCGCACAGAACGATGCCGCCGAGTATGGCGGACCATTTGGCACAACGAAAAACCAAGCCCATCATTGCCTACTTTCTGCCGGATGCGCGCCACAGCGCAAGACCCAGTATTTTGACCCATTTTCCTGCACTATTTTGCAGGTCTCGACGCCGCCAGGCCGGCCCAAGCCCGAGACCGGCTGAAAAAAAGCGGCAGGCAATACGCCGTGCGCATCACCCGCCGCCCTGGGCGACAGAGACGGTCTGCATGCACCGTCAGTTAGTTATATTAAATAATTTATTGAGCCCCTGCAAGTCCCCCCGAACGGTCGCGTACCGGCGGCCGCTCCTGGGGGAAAAAGCTCACTTGCTGTGCTTGGCGATCAGGGCGCGGGCCTCGGCGGCGAGCTTGGCGCCATCGATGCCCTTCTTGGCCACTTCGTCCACCCACTCCTTCTCGACCACGGAGGCGGTACGGCGCCAGCGCTGGGTCTCGGCGATGTCCAGCGCCACGATCCGGTTGCCGGCCTTCTCGGCGATGGCTCGGCCGGCCTTGTCGCCATCGTCCATGGCGCGGCCGAACATCGCGGCGGCGGCGATGCCGGAGTTGTTGTCGATCACCTTCTTGAGGTCGGCCGGGAGCTTGTCGTAGGCTGCCTTGTTCATCGAGAAGGCGAAGGTCTGGGTGTAGAGACCGCGGTCACCGGCGAAGGTGGTGTGGTTCTTGACCAGCTCGTGCACCTTGAGGGCCGGACCGACCTCCCACGGAATGGTGGTGCCGCTGATGACGCCCTTGGACAGGGCCTCGGTCACGGCCGGCACCGGCATGCCCACCGGGGTGGCCCCCAGCTGGGTGAGCATGTTGTTGATGATGCGCGAGCCGCCGCGGATCTTCATGCCACGCAGACTTTCCAGACCGGTGACGGGCTCCTTGGTGTGGAACAGGCCCGGGCCGTGGGTGTGCACGGCGATGAGCTTGACGTCCTTGAACTCTTCGGCGGCGAACTTCTCGACGTATTCCTGGATCGCCTTGGAGGAGACTTCGGCGTTCGGGCTCATGAAGGGCAGCTCGAACACTTCGGTCTTGGGAAAACGGCCCGGCGTGTAGCCCAGCACCGTCCAGGTCAGGTCGACCACCCCGTCCTTGGCCTGGTCGAACAGCGTTGCGGGCGAACCACCGCCGAGCTGCATGGCATGGAACAGCTGGATCTTGATCTTGCCGCCCGACTCTTCCTCGACCTTCTTGGCCCAGGGAACCAGGGCCTTGGCCGGGATGGTGGCCTGGGCCGGCAGCATCTGGTGCAGACGCAGGGTGACCTGCTGGGCCATGGCCGACGTGGCCAGCAGGGCCGCGCCGATCAGCGCAGCGGTGCGCAGTTTGAATCGTCTCATCTTGTCATCTCCTGTGGGGTGGGACAGTCGCACGCGTGCATGACTGGACACCGGCATCGCAAGGCCGGGCACCTGCACTCTACCCCAGCCCGCCAACCCGGACAATGCGCATTTCAACCTAACAGCTATGCCTATTTGCTATAACAACCAGCGGGGATATCTGGGCAGTGCAGACCGTGGCTATCATGCGCAGACCACAGACACCAGGAGACCCGGATGACCCCTCGCCAGACCCCGCCGTTCCGCGCCGACCACGTCGGCAGCTTCCTGCGCCCGAGCTACCTGCTGGAAGCCCGCGACCGGTTTTTCAACCAGAAGAGCATCAGCGCCGAGGAACTGCGCGCTGTGGAGGACCGCGCCATCACGGAAATCGTGAAGTTCCAGGCCGACGTGGGGCTGAAATCGATCACCGACGGCGAGTTCCGCCGCACCTACTTCCACATCGACTTCCTGGAGCAGCTCGGTGGCGTCAAGACCGACATTCCGGTCACCATCCGCAAGCCCGACGGCACCGAGGAACTGGCCCCGCCGGTGATCCGCGTGATCGACAAGGTGCGCCACGCCAAGAACATCCAGTTGGCCGACTTCCAGTACCTCAAGGCCCAGGTCGAAGCGCTGGGCCTGCCCGAGCTGCTCCCCAAGGTGACCATCCCTTCGCCCACCATGCTGCACTTCCGCGGCGGACGCGCCGGCATCAGCCGCGAGGCCTACCCGGAGCTCGACCCGGCCTTCTACGACGACGTGGCCAAGGCCTATGGCGAAGAACTGCAGTCGCTGGCCGACGCCGGCTGCACCTACGTGCAGATGGACGACACCAACATGGCCTACCTGTGCGACGAGAAGATGCGCGAGGCGGCACGCCAGCGCGGCGATGACCCCAACGAGCTGCCGCACCGCTACGCGCAGTTCATCAACAAGGTGGTGGCGCACAAGCCGGCCGGCATGACGCTGGCCATGCACCTGTGCCGCGGCAACTTCAAGAGCACCTTCGCGGCCCAGGGCAACTACGAGCCGGTGGCCGAGGCGCTGCTGTCGGAGATGAAGCTCGACGCCTTCTTCCTGGAATACGACGACGACCGCAGCGGCGACTTCCGCCCGCTGCGCTACCTGTCCAAGGGCAAGATGGTGGTGCTGGGCCTGGTCACCACGAAATTTGGCGAACTCGAAACCAAGGACGACCTCAAGCGCCGCATCGCCGAGGCCGCGCAGTACGCGCCGCTGGAGCAGTTGTGCCTGTCGCCGCAGTGCGGCTTCTCCAGCACCGTGCACGGCAACAACATCGCCATGGAAGACCAGCGCAGGAAGCTCGCGCTGGTGGTGGAGACGGCTCGCGAGGTCTGGGGCGACGCCTGACCCCTTGGTTCCGCCCGGGGCCTCAGCGGCCCTTGAACATCGGGGGACGCCGCTGGGAAAAGGCCAGGCGTCCCTCGGCAAAATCGGCGCTGGTCTTGGTGAGGGCTTCGCGATCGCGCCACAGAGCCTGCCTGTCCTCGCCCCAGGCGATCTCCTGGATGGTCTGCTTCATGCCCTGCAAAGCCAGCGGCGCCAGTTCGCCCAGGCGATGCGTCAGCGCCGACACCTCATCGGCCAGCCGCGCCGCCGGCACCAGGCGGTCGAGGTAGCCCATCGCCAGAAGTTCCGACGCCGGCACGGCCTCCGCCAGCAGGAAGATGCGCCGCGTCGCGCCGAGGCCCAGCCGGGCCACGAAACGCTGCAGGCCGCTGGGGTAGTAGTGCAGGCCGAGCGAGGCCGCCGGCATGCGCAGCTCCATCCCTTCTGTACCGATGCGGAAGTCGCAGGCCAGCGCGAGGTCGGTGGCGCCGCCGTAGACGCTGCCCGACAGCGCGCAGACCGTGACCTGGGGCAGGCGCGCGAGCGCATCGGGCACGCGCTCGAACCCTGCGGCGGCGGCCCCTGCCTCGAAGTCACCCAGGTGGTAGCCCGCGCTGAACACGCGGTTCGGCGGCAGGGTGCGCCCGGTCAGCACCAGCACGCGCACGGCCGCATCGGCGCGCACGGCATCGACATGCGCGAGCAGGGTCTCCAGATCTTCGTCCTGCAGGCGGTTGCGGTGGGCCGGTCGGTTGAGTGTGATGGTGGCCACGCCATCGGCCACGTGCAGCAGCGGCACCGAGGCCTCGGGCCAGGCCTGCGTCGCCACCGGATCGCTCATGCGTCCGCCTTGTCCAGGCCGAGCAGGCGCACCGCGTTGCCCTTCAGGATGCCGGGCATGACCTCGGGCTTGAAGCCGGCGACCTCGAAGTCCTTCATCCAGCGCTCGGGCGTGATCAGCGGGTAGTCGCTGCCGAACAGCACGCGGTCCTTGAGCAGGGTGTTGGCGTACTGGACGAGCTGCTTGGGAAAGTACTTGGGGCTCCAGCCGCTGAGGTCGATCCACACGTTCGGCTTGTGCGTGGCGACCGAGAGCGCCTCATCCTGCCACGGAAAGCTCGGGTGCGCCATCACGATCTGCATGTCGGGCCAGTCGATGGCCACGTCGTCGAGGTGCATGGGATTGGAATACTCCAACCGCAGCCCGCCGCCGCAGCGCATGCCGCTGCCGATGCCGCTGTGGCCGGTGTGGAAGATGGCCGGCAGCTTGTAATGGTTGATGACCTCGTAGATCGGCCAGGCCATCTTGTCGTAGGGGTGGTAGCCCTGCACCGTGGGGTGGAACTTGAAGCCCTTGATGCCCTCTTCCTGGATCAGGCGCTCGGCCTCGCGCGCGCCCATCCTGCCCTTGTGCGGGTCGATGCTGGCGAAGGCGATCATCATGTCGCTGTTCTCGCGCGCGGCCTGGGCGATCTCCTCGTTCGGGATGCGCCGGCGGCCCAGCTTGGACTCGCTGTCGACCGTGAACATCACCAGGCCGATCTTGCGGTCGCGGTAGTAGGCGATGGTCTCGGCGATGGTGGGGCGGCGGTTGCTGCTGAAGTACTTGTCGGCGGCGCGGTCGTATTCCTCGCCGTAGTTGTCGAAGGGATTCCAGCAGCTCACTTCGGCGTGGGTGTGGATGTCGATGGCGATGAGGTCCTGGTGTTTCATTAAGGGTAACTACCTAGAAATAAATGACCGACTCGGGGGAGAATATGGTTATTGTTTATAACCACACAGGTCAAGTTTATACCTCTTTTTACCCGGGAGCGCCAGATGACATCCACCCCCCCCACCCCACCAGCCACCCATGACATCCACGTCGACATGCAGGGCGCCGTGGCCGTGATCCGGCTGCGCCGCCCCGCCAAGCGCAATGCCCTGAACGATGGGCTGATTCTTGCCATACGCGACACCTTCGACCGGCTGCCCAGCGAAACCCGTGCCGCCGTCATCCATGGCGAGGGCGAACACTTCTGCGCCGGGCTGGACCTGTCGGAACTCAAGGAACGCGACGCGGGCGAGGGCCTGCACCATTCCCGCATGTGGCACAACGCGCTGGAAAGCGTGCAGTATGGCAGGGTGCCGGTGGTGGCGGCGCTGCATGGTGCCGTCGTCGGGGGTGGCCTGGAACTCGCCAGTGCCTGTCACATCCGCGTGGCCGACGACACCACCTTCTACGCCCTGCCCGAGGGCACGCGCGGCATTTTCGTGGGCGGCGGTGGCGCGGTGCGCATCCCACGCCTGATCGGCGCGGCCCGCATGACCGACATGATGCTGACCGGTCGCGTCTACAACGCCGCCGACGGCGAACGCATCGGACTGGCGCAGTACCTGGTGCCCGCCGGCACCGCGCTGGACAAGGCCCTGGAGCTGGCCCAGCGCATCGCCACCAACGCGCCGCTGACCAACTACGCGCTGATGCACGCGCTGCCGCGCATTGCCGAACAGCCGGCCGACCAGGGCTTCCTCACCGAGGCCATGATGGCCGCCATTGCCCAGTCGGCCCCCGAAGCCAAGGAGCGCGTGCGCGCCTTCCTGGAAGGCAAGGCGGCCAAGGTCCAGAAAGGCTGACCCCATGAGCACCGCCCCGTTCCGGCCCATGACCTTCGGCGTGACCACCGCCGTGCTGCGCGACGGCCCCACCGGCACGCATTACCTGCGCGCCGACCAAGCCCTGCTGCCCTACCCCGAGCGCCTGACCGACCGCCTGCGCCACTGGGCCGAAACCGCGCCCGAGCGCACCTGGATGGCCCGCCGCCAACCCACCGTGGGCGCCGACGGGCAACCCGTGCTGGGCGACTGGCGCCACATCGGCTACGCCGAGGCCTGGGCCACGGCGCGCCGTATCGCCCAAGGCCTGATCGACCGCGGCCTCAACGCCGAACGCCCAGTGGCCATCCTGTCGGAAAACAGCCTGGAGCACGCACTTCTCGCCCTGGGCTGCATGGTCGCAGGCGTGCCCTTCGTGCCCACCTCGCCGGCGTACTCGCTCATCAGCACCGACTACGACAAGCTCAGGCACGTGCTGCGCACCACCACCCCCGGCCTGCTGTTCGCCAGCGATGCCGCGCGCTATGGCAAGGCCCTGCGTGCCGTGGCCGGCGCAGGCATGGAGGTGGTGCTGACCGAAGGCACGCTCGATGGCATCGCCACCACCCGCTTCGCCGACCTGGCCGCCACACCCGCAACGCCGGCCGTGGACGAAGCCATGGCCGCCACCGGCCCGGACACCATCGTCAAGTTCCTCTTCACCAGCGGCTCCACCAAACTGCCCAAGGCCGTCATCAACACCCAGCGCATGTGGTGCGCCAACCAGCAGCAGATGGTGCAGTCCATGCCCGTGCTGGCCGAGCAGCCCCTGGTGCTGGTGGACTGGCTGCCCTGGAACCACACCTTCGGCGGCAACCACAACTTCGGCATGACGGTCTTCCACGGCGGCACGCTCTACATCGACGACGGCAAGCCCACGCCAGCGCTGATGCACGAGACCCTGCGCAACCTGCGCGAGATCGCGCCCACCGTGTACTTCAACGTGCCCACGGGCTTCGAGGCCATCGCCCACGCGATGAAGACCGACGACCTGTTGCGCAAGACCCTGCTGTCGCGCGTGAAGATGTTCTTCTACGCCGGCGCCGCGCTGGCCCAGCCCGTGTGGGACAGCCTGTACGAGAGCGAGGAGCGCGAGATCGGCCAGCGCATCGTCATGGGCACCGGCCTGGGCATGACCGAATCGGGCCCCTTCGGCATCTTCGTGACCAACCCCCACGTGAAGGCGGGCGATCTGGGGCTGCCCGCCCCCGGACTGGAGCTCAAGCTGGTCGACACCGAAGGCAAGACCGAGGTGCGCTACAGGGGCCCCAACATCACCCCCGGCTACTGGCGCGCTCCGCAGGAAACGGCCGAGGCCTTCGACGAGGAAGGCTTCTTCAAGACGGGCGACGCGGTCAAGTGGATCGACGAGACCGACATCCACCTGGGCCTCAAGTTCGACGGCCGCATTGCGGAGGACTTCAAGCTCGCCACCGGCACCTTCGTGAGCGTGGGGCCATTGCGCGCGAAGATCATCGCCGCCGGCGCCCCCTACATCCAGGATGTGGTGCTGACCGGACTGAACCTGAAGGAAGTGGGTGCCATGGTGTTCCCCACGCCCAAGGTGCGCGAACTGGCGGGCCTGCCTGCCGACGCCTCCCTGCACGACGTGCTGGAAAGCGCCCCGGTGCTGGCCCACTTCCAGCAGGTGGTGAACACACTGGCCCAGACCGCCACCGGCAGCGCCAACCGCATCGCCCGCCTGTGCCTGCTGGCCGATGCGCCCACCATCGACCGGGGCGAGATCACCGACAAGGGCTCCATCAACCAGCGCGCCGTGCTCGCGCACCGCGCCGACACCGTGGCCGCCCTGCATGAGGGCCGGCTGAACCACATCCTCCAACCCCAGGCCTGAGCGCCCGCCCACGAAAGGAACCCCATGCAGATACCAGGACAGGCCGCCCTCGTCACCGGCGGCGGATCGGGCCTAGGCGAGGCCACCGCGCGCGAACTGGCCCGACTGGGCGCCAGGGTCGCCGTGCTCGACATCAACGAGGCCAACGCCCGGCGCGTGGCCGACGACCTCAACGCCGCCCACGGCGCGGGCACGGCGCTGGCCCTGCGCTGCGACGTGACCCAAGGCGACAGCGTGCAGGCCGCCATCGACGCCGCCACTGCGGCGCATGGCACCGCGCGCATCCTCATGCAGATCGCCGGCATTGGCAGCGCCAAGCGCATCGTGGCCAAGGACGGCAGCCCCGCCCCGCTGGAAGACTTCGCCCGCGTGGTCAACGTCAACCTCATCGGCACCTACAACGTGGCGCGCCTGTTCGCGGCGGCCTGCGCGAAGGCCGATCCGATGGACGACGGCGAGCGCGGCGCCATGGTGTTCACCGCCTCCGTAGCGGCGTTCGACGGCCAGGTCGGCCAGCAGGCCTACAGCGCCTCCAAGGCCGGCGTGGCGGGCATGACGCTGCCCATGGCGCGCGACCTGGCACAACACGGCATCCGCGTGTGCACCATCGCACCCGGCCTGTTCGCCACCCCGCTGCTGAAGGAACTGCCCGAAGCGGTGCAGGAATCGCTGGCCGCCAGCATCCCCTTCCCCAAACGCCTGGGCAAACCGGAGGAATTCGCCGAACTGGCCTGCCACATCGTCGCCAACGGCCACCTCAACGGCGAAGTCATCCGGCTCGACGGCGCGCTGCGCATGGGTCCCCGTTGACCCCCCGCGCCGCGCCGGAGAAAGTCAGCCCCATGTCAAAAACAGTCGTTTATGAAGTGGAAGTGATGTTCGGCGACTGCGATCCCGCCGGCATCGTCTTCTTCCCCAATTTCTCGAAGTGGATGGACGCCTCGTCGCTGAACTTCTTCGTCCAGTGCGGCGTGCCGCCCTGGCGCGAATTGGTCAAGACGCGCGGCATCGTCGGCACGCCGCTGCTGGAGATCCACACGAGGTTCATGAAGCCGGCCACCTACGGCGAACGGCTGCAGGTGCACACCAGCGTCATCGAGTGGCGCGACAAGGTGTTCATCCACAAGCACGTCGTCACGCGCGGCGACGAGGTGCTGTGCGAAGGCACCGAAACGCGCGCCTTCGTGATCCACCCGCCCGAGAACCCCGATCGCATCAAGGCCATCCCGGTGCCCGAAGACATCAAGGCCCTGTGCATCTGACCCCACCACCCGAATGAACACCTACCAGCCCGACACCGCCGCGATCGGCCACATCCTGTTCGATGTACTGCGTGCCCACGACACCGTGGCCGAGCTGCCCGCCCTGGCCGAACACGCCGATACCGAACTGATGCAGCAGGTGCTGGAAGAAGCCGGCAGGTTCGTCGGCGAGGTGGTGGCACCGCTCAACCGCGGGGGCGACGAGATCGGCGCGCAATGGGAGGCCGGCAACGTGACCATGCCCCCGGGCTTTCGGGACGCCTACCAGGCCTTCTGGCAGGCCGGCTGGCCCGCGCTGTCGGGCGCCCCCGAAGACGGAGGCCAGGGCCTGCCCACGGTGCTGGAAATGGTGCTCTACGAATGGCTCAGTGCGGCCAACCACGGCTGGACCATGGCCCCCGGCCTGCTGCACGGCGCCTACGAGTGCATCAAGCACCACGCCAGCGACGATCTGAAGACCCGCTACCTGGACAAGGTTGCCACCGGCGAATGGCTGGCCACCATGTGTCTGACCGAACCGCACGCCGGCAGCGACCTCGGCCTTGTGCGCACCAAGGCCGTGCCGCAAAACGACGGCGGCCATGCCATCAGCGGCACCAAGATCTTCATCTCTGGTGGCGAACACGACCTCACCGACAACATCGTGCACCTGGTGCTGGCCCGGCTGCCCGACAGCCCCCCCGGCCCCAAGGGCCTGTCGCTGTTCCTGGCGCCGAAGTTCCTGCCCGACGGCCAGCGCAACGGCATCCACTGCGAGCGCATCGAGGAAAAGATGGGCCTGCACGGCAGCCCCACCTGCGTGATGCGCTTCGACGGCGCCACCGGCTGGCTGGTGGGCGAAACCGGCAAGGGCCTCAACGCCATGTTCGTGATGATGAACGCCGCGCGGGTGCACGTGGCGCTGCAGGGTGTGGGCCTGCTCGACGCGGCCTGGCAGAAGGCCGACGCCTACGCCCGGGAACGCCGCCAGATGCGCGCACCGGTTCGCCGCGACCCGGCCCAGCCGGCCGACCCCATCATCGAACACCCGGCGGTGCAACGCCTGCTCGACACCCAGCGCGCCTGGGTCGACGCCGGGCGGGTGCTCGCCTACCGGACCGCACTCGAACTGGATGTGGCCAGGCACCACCCCGACGCGGACCGCCAACAACAGGCGCAGCAATGGTGCGCCCTGGTCACGCCCGTGCTCAAGGCCGCCTGGACCGACCAGGCCTTCCACGGCGCCAGCGACTGCCTGCAGGTGTTCGGCGGCCACGGCTACGTGCGCGAGTGGGGCATCGAACAGGTGGTGCGCGACGCCCGCGTGGCCATGATCTACGAAGGCACCAACGAGATCCAGGCCCAGGACCTGCTGTTTCGCAAGGTGCTGGGCGACCAGGGGCAGGCCCTGTCGGCGCTGCTGGCCGCCCTGGAGGCCGACCCCATCGGCCACGACACCCTTGCGGCACAGCGCCTGCGCGACGGCTGCGCCCACCTGCGTAGCTTGCTGCCCGGGATATGCACCCCCGAGCAGGCGCTGCGGCTCTACCCGGTCGCCGGGGATTTCCTGCGCCTCGTTGCCCTGACCCTCATGGCCTGGGCCTGGGTGCGCCTGGAGGCCGCACGTCCCGCAGGCCCCTCGCCCGGCAGCGCAGCCTTTGCGCGCTGGGTCTGGCCCGAGGCGGCAATGCGCCACACCCTGCTGCTGCAGGCCCTGACCGGGTGACCCAGGCGCTATGATCGGGCAGCACCGATGCAGCCCCGCCTCATGTCCGACCTGCCCACCGCCCACCACCTTCGCCGCCCGGCCGCCGCCCGCAAGGGCGTCTCGGGTGGCTCACCGGCGCGCAAGAACGAGGCCGTCGAGACCGTGGACACCCATTTCCTGGAAACCCTGATCGGCTACAACGCCCGGCGGGCGGCGCTGGCCATCATCGGGGTGTTCCTGGAACGCATGGCGCCCTACGGCCTGCGACCGGTCGATTTTTCGGTCCTGACCCTGATTGCCCACAACCCCGGCATCACCTCCCGGCAGCTCTGCGCCGCCCTCGACATCCTGCCGCCGAACCTGGTCGGCATGGTCAAGAACCTGGAAAAGCGCGGCCTGATCGAGCGCCGCGAGCACCCCACCGACCGCCGCGCGCAGGGCCTGCACCTCAGTCCTGCCGGCCACGAATTGCACGCCCAGGCCCAGGCCACCGCCACCGGGCTGGAAACCGAAGCCGTCACCCGGCTCACGGCCGCGGAACGCCAGACCCTGATCCGGCTGCTGCGCAAGGTCTACGCCCGGGACGGCTGAGCCCGGGGGGCATAATGCGGCCCCCGGGCTTGAAAGCCGGGAAGCCGGCCCCATCTGAGTGAACGTTCCGTTTTTTTGCACGTTCCCAACCACCTTCCGCGCATGAGCACACCCCACGACCAGGACCCGACGCCCCGCCCGACCGCCGACATGAGCCCCGAAGAGGCCGAAGCGGCAGCGGCCGCACAGCAAGCCGACCAGAACGCAGCACAGCAGAACGAGCTCGAAACGCTCAAGGTCCAGAACGCCGAACTGGCCGACCAGTTCCTGCGCGCCAAGGCCGATGCCGAAAACACCCGCCGCCGCGCCGAGGAAGAAGTCAGCAAGGCCCGCAAGTTCGCCGTCGACAGCTTTGCCGAAAGCCTGCTGGCCGTGGCCGACAGCCTGGAAGCCGGGCTGGCCGTGCAGGAAGCCACCGCCGAACAGATCCGCGAAGGCGCCGAGGCCACCCTCAAGCAGCTCCTCAGCGCGCTCGCGCGCCACAAGGTGCTGCCCATCGCCCCGGCCGCCGGTGAGAAATTCGACCCCCACCACCACCAGGCCATCAGCATGGTCCCCGCCGACCAGGAACCCAACACCGTGGTGGCCGTGCTGCAAAAGGGCTACCTGATCGCCGATCGCGTGCTGCGTCCGGCCCTGGTCACGGTGGCCGCCCCCAGGTAAACCGACCTTCCGACCAAGGGGCCTTGAAAAACCGGCCCCGATCCACACCTCTGTGGCAACCGGACGTTTTCAGTCTTTCAAGCATTTTCAGGAGTAACACATGGGCAAGATCATCGGCATCGACCTGGGCACCACCAACTCGTGCGTCGCCATCATGGAAGGCAACACCACGCGGGTCATCGAGAACAGCGAAGGCGCGCGCACCACGCCCTCCATCATCGCCTACCAGGAAGACGGCGAGATCCTCGTGGGCGCCTCGGCCAAGCGCCAGGCCGTGACCAACCCCAAGAACACCCTGTACGCGGTCAAGCGCCTGATCGGACGCAAGTTCGAGGAAAAGGAAGTCCAGAAGGACATCGACCTCATGCCCTACACCATCGCCAAGGCCGACAACGGCGACGCCTGGGTGGAAGTGCGCGGCAACAAGCTGGCGCCGCCGCAGGTCAGCGCCGAGGTGCTGCGCAAGATGAAGAAGACCGCCGAGGACTACCTGGGCGAGCCCGTGACCGAGGCCGTCATCACCGTGCCGGCCTACTTCAACGACGCCCAGCGCCAGGCCACCAAGGACGCCGGCCGCATCGCCGGCCTCGATGTCAAGCGCATCATCAACGAACCCACCGCCGCGGCCCTGGCCTTCGGCCTGGACAAGGCCGGCAAGGGCGACCGCAAGATCGCCGTGTACGACCTGGGCGGCGGCACCTTCGATGTGTCCATCATCGAGATCGCCGACGTCGACGGCGAGAAGCAGTTCGAGGTGCTGTCGACCAACGGCGACACCTTCCTGGGTGGCGAGGACTTCGACCAGCGCATCATCGACTACATCATCGCCGAGTTCAAGAAGGACCAGGGCGTGGACCTGACCAAGGACGTGCTGGCCCTGCAGCGCCTCAAGGAAGCGGCCGAGAAGGCCAAGATCGAGCTGTCCAACAGCGCCCAGACCGACATCAACCTGCCCTACATCACGGCCGACGCCTCGGGCCCCAAGCACCTCAACATCAAGCTCACGCGCGCCAAGCTGGAGAGTCTGGTCGATGAGCTGATCGAGCGCACCATCGCGCCCTGCCGCATGGCCATCAAGGACGCCGGCGTGAGCGTGAGCGACATCGACGACGTGATCCTGGTCGGCGGCATGAGCCGCATGCCCAAGGTGCAGGAAAAGGTCAAGGAGTTCTTCGGCAAGGAGCCGCGCAAGGACGTCAACCCCGACGAGGCCGTGGCCGTGGGCGCGGCGATCCAGGGCCAGGTGCTCGGCGGCGACCGCAAGGACGTGCTGCTGCTCGACGTGACCCCGCTGTCGCTGGGCATCGAGACCATGGGTGGCGTCATGACCAAGATGATCACCAAGAACACCACCATCCCGACCAAGTTTGCGCAGACCTTCTCCACCGCCGACGACAACCAGCCGGCCGTGACGATCAAGGTGTTCCAGGGCGAGCGCGAGATGGCCAACGGCAACAAGCTGCTGGGCGAGTTCAACCTCGAAGGCATCCCGCCCGCACCGCGCGGCCTGCCCCAGATCGAGGTGACCTTCGACATCGACGCCAACGGCATCCTGCACGTCAGCGCCAAGGACAAGGGCACCGGCAAGGAGAACAAGATCACCATCAAGGCCAACTCGGGGCTGACCGAGGAAGAGATCCAGGCCATGGTGAAAGACGCCGAGCTCAACGCCGCCGAAGACAAGAAGAAGGTCGAGCTGGTCCAGGCCCGCAACCAGGCCGACTCCCTGGTCAACTCGGTGCGCAAGAGCCTGGGCGAGCACGGCGACAAGCTCGACGCGACCGAGAAAGAGGCCATCGAGGCGGCCATCAAGGACGCCGAGGAAGCCGTCAAGGGCGACGACAAGGCCGCCATCGAGGCCAAGACAGAAGCCCTCATGACCGCCAGCCAGAAACTGGGTGAGAAAATGTACGCCGACATGCAGGCCAGCCAGGCCGCGGCCGGCGCCGCCGAAGCCGATGCCGCACAGGCCGGCACGGGCGGTGGCAGCCGCCCCGCCGACGACGACGTGGTCGATGCCGAAGTGAAAGAAGTCAAGAAAGACTGATGGCCGGGAGGTGCCGTGACCGTGGCACCTGCACCCTTCCGCCGCCGCGTCCGGGCACGAAAGTGACCCGGCGCGGCGTTCGCACTCAACGCGCAACCTTGTAGCACCAATGGCCAAACGAGACTTTTACGAAATCCTGGGCGTACCCAAGAACGCGAGCGACGACGAGATCAAGAAGGCGTATCGCAAGCTCGCGATGAAGCACCACCCCGACCGCAACCAGGGGGATGCCGCCAAGGCCGCCGAGGAAAAGTTCAAGGAGGCCAAGGAAGCCTACGAAATGCTGTCCGACCCGCAGAAGCGGGCCGCCTACGACCAATACGGCCACGCGGGCGTGGACCCCAACATGCGCGGCGGCCCGGGCGGCGCCGACGGCTTCAACGGCGGCTTCGCCGACGCCTTCGGCGACATCTTCGGAGACATCTTCGGCGGCCAGCGCGGCGCCGGTCGCGGCGGGCGCCAGGTCTACCGTGGCAGCGACCTGTCCTACGCCATGGAGATCACCCTGGAAGAAGCCGCCGCCGGCAAGGACGCGCAGATCCGAATCCCGTCCTGGGAAGACTGCACCACCTGCAGCGGCAGCGGCGCCAAGCCCGGCACCAGCGTCAAGACCTGCCCCTCGTGCAACGGCGCCGGCGTGGTGCAGATGCGCCAGGGCTTCTTCAGCGTGCAGCAGACCTGCCCGCACTGCCACGGCAGTGGAAAGATCATCCCCGAGCCCTGCACCACCTGCAACGGCCAGGGCAAGCTCAAGAAGCACAAGACGCTGGAGATCAAGATCCCGGCCGGCATCGACGACGGCATGCGCATCCGCTCGGCCGGCAACGGCGAGCCCGGGCGCAACGGCGGCCCGGCGGGCGACCTGTTCATCGAAATCCGCATACGCAAGCACGACATCTTCGAGCGCGATGGCGACGACCTGCACTGCCAGGTGCCGGTGAGCATCGCCACCGCTGCCCTGGGCGGCGAGATCGACGTGCCCACCCTCAGCGGTAAGGCCACCATCGACATCCCGGAAGGCACGCAGCACGGCAAGACCTTCCGCCTGCGCGGGCGCGGCATCAAGGGTGTGCGCTCCAGCTACCCGGGCGACCTCTACTGCCACATCGCCGTCGAGACGCCCGTCAAGCTCACCGAACACCAGCGCAAGCTGCTCAAGGAACTCGACGAGTCGTTCAAGAAGGGCGGCTACAAGCACAGCCCCAACGACAAAGGCTGGTTCGACAAGGCCAAGTCCTTCTTCACCTGAAAGCTGTGGTGAAATGGGCGCATGAGCGTCCAGATCACCTTCCTCGGCGGGGCCGGCACCGTGACCGGCTCCAAGTTCCTCGTCCAGCACGCGGGCAAGAGCCTGATGGTCGACTGCGGGCTGTTCCAGGGCTACAAGCAGCTGCGCCTGCGCAACCGGCGCCCGCTGCCGGTGATGCCCAACCACATCGACGCCGTCGCCCTCACGCACGCCCACCTCGACCACAGCGGCTACCTGCCTCTGCTGGTGCGCGAGGGCTTCAAGGGCAAGGCCTGGGCCACGCCCGCCACGCGCGACCTGTGCGAGATCCTGCTGCCCGACAGCGGCCACATCCAGGAAGAAGACGCGGCCTTCGCCAACCGGCACGGCTTTTCCAAGCACGCGCCCGCCCTGCCCCTGTACACCGAGGAAGACGCGCGCGACAGCCTCAAGAGCATCCGCACGGTGCCCATGTCGCAGGCCTTCGAGCCAATCCGCGGCTGGCACGCCCGCTTCCTGCCCGCCGGGCACATCCTGGGCGCGGCCAGCCTAGCGCTGGAGGTCGGTGGCCGGCGCCTGCTGTTCTCGGGCGATCTCGGCCGCCCCGACGACCTGCTCATGCTGGGCCCGGAAGCCCCCGTGGCCGCCGACACGGTCATCGTCGAATCCACCTACGGCGACCGCAGCCACCCGGGCGAAGACCTGGTGGCCGAACTCGCCCCCCTGCTCGAAAAAGTCAGCGCGCGCGGCGGCGCGGCCGTGGTGCCGGTGTTCGCCGTGGGCCGCGCCCAGGCCCTGCTGCACGCCATCGCCCTGCTCAAGACCGACGGGCGCATCCCGCGCTCACTGCCGGTCTACCTCGACAGCCCCATGGCCATCCACAGCACCGAGCTGTTCCCGCGCCACCTGGGCGAACACCGCCTCAACGCCGCCGAATGCCGCGCCATGGCCCACGCCGCCGTCATGACGCGCACGCCCGACGAATCCAAGGCCATCGCCCAGCAGCACGGCCCCAAGGTCATCCTGTCGGCCAGCGGCATGGCCACGGGTGGGCGCGTACTGCACCACCTGGTGCAGTACCTTGGGAACCACCGCAACATGGTCATCCTCACCGGCTACCAGGCGCCCGGTACGCGCGGAGCCACCCTGGCCAGCGGCGGCAGCACCCTGCGCATCCACGGCCAGGACATCCCCGTCAAGGCAGAAGTGGCGCAACTGCATTCCGCTTCGGCCCACGCCGACAGCGGACAGCTGCTGGACTGGCTGCGCGCCCTGCCCCAGAAACCCGGGCAGGTGTACGTGGTGCACGGCGACATGGAGGCCGCCGACGCCCTGCGCCGGCGCATCGAATGCGAACTGCACTGGCCGGCCATGGTGCCCGAGCACGGATCCACCTGGCCCGCCTGAACCCTCCCAGCCAAGGAACCGTGGCGGATAATCGGGGTCGCACTCCAGTACCGTCCGCACACCCCGAAACGATCGATGCCACCTTTGCCCTTGCGGCCCCCCCTCACCGCCGCCCTGACCGCCCTGGGCGCCCTGCTGCTGTCGGGCTGCGTCACCGTTCCCGACGCCGCCCCGTCCACCGCCCCCGCGCCGGCCTCGGCTACGGCCACGGCCAACAGCGGCTCCCCCGATACCTCTTACGCCCTGCAGGCGCCCAAGCGCCGCAGCGGCCCGGTGATACCAAGCGGCCCGCTGCAGGCCATTGCCGTGGAAACACCCGAGCCGGTGCTGGCGGTGGCCCCCATCGCCGCCCCGGCCGACCTGTGGGAACGCATGCGGGGCAGCTTTGCCCTGGCCGAACTCGACTCCGATCTGGTGCGCCAGCATGAGCAGTGGTACGCCAGCCGGCCCGAGTACCTGCAGCGCATGACCGAACGCGCCAGCAAGTACCTGTTCCACATCGTCGAAGAGATCGAGCGCCGTGGCCTGCCCATGGAACTGGCCCTGCTGCCCTTCATCGAAAGCGCCTTCAACCCGCAGGCGGTCTCGCGCGTCAAGGCCGCCGGCATGTGGCAGTTCATGCCGGCCACGGGCCAGTCCTTCGACCTCAAGCAGAACGCCTTCCGCGACGACCGCCGCGACGTCCTGGCCTCCACCCGCGCCGCGCTGGACTACCTGGAACAACTGCACCAGCGCTTCGGCGACTGGCACCTGGCGCTGGCCGCCTACAACTGGGGCCAGGGCAACGTCAACCGCGCCATCACGCGCAACCAGAAGGCGGGCAAGGGCACCGGCTACGAGGACCTGACCATGCCGGCCGAGACGCGCCACTACGTGCCCAAGCTGCAGGCGGTCAAGAACATCGTGGCCCACCCGGAACGCTTTCAGGCCACGCTGCCCGTCATTGGCAACCACCCCTTCTTCGACTCGGTCCCGATCGACCGCGACATGGACGTGGCCGTGATCGCCGAGCTGGCCGAGGTGAGCGTGACCGACTTCCGGCAGCTCAACCCGTCGCTGAACAAGCCGGTGATCATGGCCTCCGGCACCCCCACCATCCTGCTGCCCTGGGACAACGCGGTGCTGTTCGAGCGCAAGCTGAAAACCTGGGACCAGCCCCTGGCCAGCTGGACCGCCTGGGTCGTACCCAAGACCATGAAGCCGGCCGACGCCGCCAAGCTCCACGGCATCAGCGAACGGGAACTGCGCGAGGTCAACGCCATCCCCCCGCGCATGATGGTGCGCGCCGGCTCCACGCTGCTGGTGCCGCGCAGCGGCAAGCTCGACCGCGACGTGCCCGAGCACGTGGCCGACAACGGCCAGGTTCTGCTGGCCCCCGACAGCCGGCGCCTCACGGTCAAAGTGGCCAAGGGCGACACGCTCAGCGGCATTGCCCGGCGCCACAAGGTCAGCCTGACCAAGCTGCTCGAGTGGAACCGGCTGAAACGCAGCACCCCGATCCGCATCGGGCAGACGCTGGTGGTCTTCCTGCCAACCGGCACCCCCACCGCTGCGGCCAAGCCCGCCCGAGCCACCTCCCATACCAAGGTGGTGGCCACATCGAGCGCTTCCAGCAAGCGCAAGGTGCCCTGAAACAAATGGGTTGATGCAGCCGCGGCTCTTCGCGGCCTGCGGATCAACTCCCCCCACCTCTTCGTTTGCATGTCTATCGCGCTTCGGGCGTGAGGCACAGGTGTGCCCCGCTGTGGACGGGCGCCCTTCTACGCACTCAAAAACGATGCTTTTGACGCCAAAGCTCGGACCAACTAGGACAAAAGCAGGACAAACCTCCTATAAAAAACCTGGGGCATATTTAGTTGGATAACAGGAGGTATCGGGGTTTTCAAACGCTCCGTTAGAGGCGACATTCATGCCATCAAGCTTCGGCCCTTGGTGTGCGGACTTTCACTGGAGATCGGTTTGCCCTCACCCGGTATTCAGTCACTGAGAGCGGCCAAGGACACAAGGCAGGCCGAGGCAAGTGGTAGGACCGATGCACGTCCGTATTTCAAGAATGCCTTTGCCTTCTGAAATACGGCCAAATCGTTCATCCATATTCATGGCGATACTTCTGGGAGGCTTCAAATGGTCATCAATCAAAAATCTTTCAGAAAAACCCCACAGGCCTCAGACGATCTTTTCTCGTTCACCGAGAACGCCCTTCTCGAATCAGATTCGTACGACGCCGCGAGTCAAACGCTGACCCTGGACCTGACTTCAGGCGATCACGGTGGAAACGCGAAAAGACTTTTCTCCATCTCAAGCGAAGACGGAACAGACGACTCCGCTCTTTGGAACGATCTGAGCCAAAGCACCGCAACAGACGACTGGATCACCACGGAGTCGGGCAACGCCATCAAGATCGTTGATGGAAAAATCTCCTATCGCTTCACCGATACATCCCTTTCCGAGATCAATTCGCTTGCCGAAGGCGAAACCTTCACAGACACCTTCAGCTATGCCATTCGCCTAGGCAACGGCACCCTCAGTTGGGCCACAGCCACTTTCACGATCTCCGGGAGCAACGATGCCCCAGTGGCCATGGACGACAGCTATTCGGTTCAGGAAGGAGCCCAGCTCGTGGGGTCTGTGGCCACGAACGACCACGACCCCGACAACGGCGAAACCGCTGCCCTCAAGTTTTCCTTGATTGATCCCGCCCCCGAGGGATTCACCTTCAATGAAGACGGGTCGTTCACCCTGGATGCCAGCCACTCTGCCTATCAGGGCCTCAATGAAAATGAGTTCCGGGATATTGAATTGGCGTATTTGGTCACCGACATTCACGGTGCAACCAGTTCGGCCACACTCAAGATCACCGTACAGGGCATATCGACAGAGGACACAGGCAACAACGTGCCCATCGCAATCGCCTCATCCATTTCCGTTCTGGAGGACAGCACATATTCTGGACGCGTGTCCGCCACAGATGCCGATGAAGGTGAAACGCAATCCCTGACTTATACCCTGATCGGAGATGCACCCGAGGGACTGACATTCTTCAATGACGGCAGCTATCAATTCGATGCCAGCGCATACGACCATCTGGGTGAAGGTGCCCAGATCACTTTGAAGGCAGCGTTTGCGGCCACCGATATTCATGGAGCGTCATCCACACCGGGCGAACTTTCGATCACTGTCACGGGCACCAACGATGCGCCCACGGTCGCGGCCGCCATCGCTGCCCTGACCGACGAGGACCAGGCCCCCTTTGTGGTCGATCTGCTCCAGCACGCCAGCGATGTCGATGCCTCCGACTCCCTCAGCGTGGCCAACCTGCAACTCGTCGACGGCGACGCCTCGGGCATCACCGCCACCGCCAGCGGCCTCTCGGTCGACCCCAGTGCCTACAACCACCTCGCCGCAGGCGAACAGGTCGTCGTCTCCTACACCTACGATGTCGTCGATGGCCACGGCGGCTCTGCCCCGCAGAGCGCCACCATCACCATCTCCGGGCGCAACGATGCGCCCACGGTCGCGGCCGCCGTCGCTGCCCTGACCGACGAGGACCAGGCCCCCTTTGTGGTCGATCTGCTCCAGCACGCCAGCGATGTCGATGCCTCCGACTCCCTCAGCGTGGCCAACCTGCAACTCGTCGATGGCGACGCCTCGGGCATCACCGCCACCGCCAGCGGCCTCTCGGTCGACCCCAGCGCCTACAACCACCTCGCCGCAGGCGAACAGGCCGTCGTCTCCTACACCTACGATGTCGTCGATGGCCATGGCGGCTCTGCCCCGCAGAGCGCCACCATCACCATCTCCGGGCGCAACGATGCGCCGGCCTGGGTGAGCGGAACCACTTTCGCCACCCTGAACGCCTACCCCTACCAGGCCTACGACGGCCAGAGCCAATTCACCTTGGACTTTGCCGATCACATCAACTACCAGTGGGAAGACTCTGGTGAACAGGCTGATGCCGTTCTGGTGGATGCAAACGGGAAGATCCTGGTGGGTGGCGTCGCCCTTGGCATGGCCCGCTACAACCCGGACGGAAGTCTGGACGAGACTTTTGGCAACGGAGGCATCGTTCCCACCAACGCTCTCGGGCAAGACCCTAATTATTACGCCCACATAAAAGAATTTTCGCCTCTGAACGACGGAAAATTTCTCGCGTATGGATCGATGGACAACAACCCTGCATCTGGCATCGACTCAGCAACCTTCATCGCAAGATACCACGAGAACGGCAGCTTGGACACCAGCTTTGGACTGAATGGGATTGTGACTTATAACGCGTCATCGATCTCAGATGAGACCAGTGCGGGTTTCGCAATCGATTCTTCTGGAAACATCTATTCATTCACAAGTACCATAACTTCAGCAGAACCTAGGATTACTGGTTTTTTCATTAACAAATGGAGTCCTGAAGGCGTACCTGACACCCACTTTGGTCAAGAAGGTGTTTTGTTCTTGCCCCAAAACAGTACGTACATCAATGCGCACGCTATTGCCATCTGGAACGACAAACTGTACATCTCAGGCAGCCTGCAATCGCTAGGATCAAGCGAAGAGACTGTGCTGTATCGTTTAAATCTGGATGGCACACCCGACACGACCTTCGGCTTGGATGGCTCGGCCGGAACCAGTCACTTTGATGCTCTTTCACAATTTCCAATCCGCACCACAGATATTCTTTTTGACTCCCAAGGAAGAGTCATATTGGTGGGACACGGTGGCGGGACGACAGCCCTGACGCGATACGATGAAAATGGTCAACTCGACCCCACCTTTGGAGAAAACGGAACACTCTCCATTAAATTGATAAGCACAGGAAATGCAATTAACGACGGATACGGAAGAATCCTATTTTCGGGTGCCCTGACCGACAGCCAGACCAACACCGTCGACTTTGCCGTCATGCGCCTCACGGAAGACGGGGTACTCGACACCACCTTTGGCAACGGGCTGGGCTATTCCGTCGTAGACTTCAACGGAAACAACGACTTCGCTGCAACCCTGACCGTAGACAGCGCGGGAAACATCATCCTGGTGGGATCGACAGACGTTCCTGATACCCAAGTCGTCAACTCCAGTGATTTTGCAATTGCCATGCTGGACCCGAACGGCGTTCTGCTGGGCGAGGTGCCGGAATCGCTGGGGGCCACAGGCACCCTGGTGTTTGACGACGCCGACCTGTCCGATCTCCACGTCGTGGTGGTGTCTGCCGATCCTGGCAACCCCCTGGGTGGCACCATGAGTGCCACGGTGGTGGACGCCGCCACCGGAGAAGGAACCGGCTCTGTCCAATGGCGCTACAGCGTGGCTCACACCCTGGCCAAGTACCTGGCCGAGGGCGAAACCGCCGAGGAGCACTTCACCGTCACTCTCAGCGACGGACAGGGAGGAACCACGGTCGAGGTGGTCACCGTCACGGTGCATGGGTCGAACGACGCCCCGGTGGTCACCGGCGCGTCCCACAGCCTGACCGAGCAAGAGTCGGTCAGCGGCTGGGTGACAGCAACAGACCCCGACATCAACCAGAACCCAGCCATCGTTTTCGCGCTGGTCAACGCCGCGCCCGCCGGACTGACGTTCAACCCCGATGGCAGCTACAGCTTTGACGCCAGCAGCTACAGCCATCTGGCCAACGGGGAACAGTTGCAGCTGAATATCGCTTTCACCGCGACCGACGGGCTCTCAAAGTCCCAGCCTGGGTGGCTGAGCATCACGGTCACGGGTGGCAACTCGGCCCCATTCGTCGTCGCCGAGCAGACGACCGCCAGCGGCTCCGTGACGGCCGGAACCGCGGTTGCAGAAACGGTGTTCAACCCGGCGATCACAGATATTGGCAGCCTGTACGACTACGCCTCCGATCTGACACTTGATGGGAGCGGCCGCGTCCTACTGGCCGGCTACACCCTGAACCCGGCCACCAACAGCTTAGATTTCGCTGTCGTTCGTTACAACAAATCCGGTACCCTGGACACGGACTTCGCCGACAACGGCATCTTGCGTGCAGATACCTGGACCACGCCCGATCAGGGCTACGCCATCGCACACGACGCCTCGGGCAACATCCTGCTGTACGGTAGCGTCAACAGCTATCCTGCCGTGGCCAGCTACCTGCCAGATGGAACACTGAACACCGCTTTCAGTGGCGATGGCTGGGCCTTCACCACGTTCGGAGGAAGCAACTACAGTCCCGCCGATCTGGTTGTTGATGCCGCCGGAGGCATACTGTTGAGCGGAACCGCCCTGAACCCCGCCACCGGCACGCGCGATTTTGCCCTCACCCGACTCCACCCAGACGGTGCGGTGGATACGGCATTTGGAACCAACGGGGTGGTGTTCAAAGATCTGGGCTACAACGATATTCTGGGCAACACCCTCGTCGATGGCGCAGGCAACATTCTCCTGATTGGCAATCTGTGGGACGGCACCGCCAACACCCTTTACGGAATCACCCGCTTCAACGCCCAAGGCCAGTTGGACACCGGCTTTGGCACCAGCGGGCAGACCGTGGCCGGATTTCCCGGCGGCGTTGAGGGCGAAGTCAACGCCGCCACGCTGGATGCCACCGGCCACATCCTGGTGGCTGGTGTGACATGGGGCGGGAGCAGCGGCGACCTCTTTCTGGCCCGGTACACCCCCGACGGCACGCTGGACACCACCTTCGGCACCAACGGCTTTGCCGACATGGGAGTCAACAGCCACAGCGACTCGGCCAACGAATACGCCACCCACATAGCCACAGACGGTGCCGGCCGGATTCTGATCGCCGGGTACGCACAGAATATCGCCAACGACGGCAGCTACGATCTGCTTCTGATGCGGCTCAATGCCGACGGCACCCGCGATACCTCTTTCGGCGACAACGGTATCGTCTGGACCGATCTGGCCAGCGGCCAGACCAGCAGCGACACCTCGGCTGGCTTGGCCATTGACGACGAAGGCCGCATCTTCCTGGGCGCGAAAAAGACGGACATCGCCACTGGGGACAGAGATTTCGCGCTCGTGGTGTTCAACGATGACGGCACGCCCTACACAGGCAGCGCCCAGTTGACAAGTTCTGGCACCGTCACCTTCGACGACATCGACCTCAGCGACACCCACACCCTGTCTGTGACGCCGGCCGATGGCAACTTGCTGGGCGGCAAGCTGGTGGCCCAGATCCTCACCGAGGCAACCGGCGTCATGGCCGGAGAGGTCGCCTGGACCTATACGCTCGACGACGCCGTGGCCTCCACAGTACCCAGTGGCAGCAGCGCGCAGGAGGTGTTCCACATTACCCTGGACGACGGCCAGGGCGGCACGGTTACACAGACCGTCACCTTGACGGTTTACGGCCCCAACGCCGCACCGGTCGCAGAAGACGCTGCCTTCGTGGTTGCCGAAGACACCAGCCTCAGCGCCAGGGTGAATGCCACGGACATCGACCTTGGCACCACCGAAACCCTTGCCTACAGGCTGCTGGACCCTGCTCCCGCAGGACTGATCTTCGAGACCGACGGCAGCTTCCATTTTGATGCCAGCCACTACGGCCATCTGGCCCAAGGCCAGACATTGAACCTGACGCTGCCTTTCGTTGCATCGGACGCCCATACCGACTCGGCCCCTGCCAACCTGACCATTTCCGTCGTGGGGCAGAACGATGCACCTGAGTACTTGGGTGGCGCGCTGACGGGTGCTGTCAAGGCCCAGCCTGCGGGTGGAGCCAACTACCTCAACGATCTGATCTGGACCGAACGCCTGGGCAGCGATGTGGTCAACGCCATGCAGTTCGATGCCGAAGGCCGGATCTTGGTGGGCTCCACCTATGGCGTAGGGGTCTTCCAGGTCATGCGTTACCACGCCGATGGTTCGCTGGACACCTCGTATGGTAATGGGGGAGTGGCCACGGTTTCCGTGCCCGGCGCAACCTATGCGTGGGGCATGGGGATAGATGCCTCGGGGAAAACGGTCATGATCGGAAGTGCCCGCAACCCGACGATAGGCTTCGACATGGCCGTGGTCAGATTCAATGCCGATGGCAGCATTGACACCGGTTTTGGTGGGGGTGATGGCATCGTCATCACCAATTCGCCTTACGGATACACAGACACCCCCTACAGCGTCGGCTTCGACAGCGCGGACCGTTTGCTGGTGGGTGGCCTGATTTCAACGGCATCGTCTGGCACGCCCTCCAACTTCGGTCTGGTGCGCTATCTACCCGACGGAAGAATCGACACCAGTTTTGGCACCAACGGGTTCGCCATCGTCGACATCACCGGCGCCGCAAGGGCAGACCAGATACAGGAAATCATCGTCAATGCCGATGACTCGATCCTCGTGGGTGGTATTGCAAACAACGGCACCAACAACGATTTCGTTCTGGCGCGCTTCACCAGCGCCGGCCGACTCGACTCGACTTTTGGTACCGGCGGCAAAACCGTTGTCAACATTCTGGGCAACGATGTACTGAAACACATCGCGTACGACGCCCAGGGCAACATTCTGGCCATCGGGCACTCGACCGACGGCTCGGCCAACGACCACATCACCGTCGCCAGATTCACCGCTTCGGGTGTGCTGGACACCAGCTTCAACTCCGTTGGCTACACCACCATAGACCTGACGAGCGCCGCGTTCACCCGCGAGAACGTGACCAGTTTCAAACTGGACAGTTCAGGCCGCATTCTGATCGTTGGCACCTACACCGCCAACACCTCTTCCTCCGACGCCACCGACATGCTTCTGGTGCGGCTCAATCCCGACGGAACGCTCGACACGACTTTTGGTGGTGGCGACGGATTCGTCACACTCGACGCAGGTTACAGCAAGCTGAATACCGGTGAGGCGATTGAAATCGACGGTGCCGGCAACATCATCGTCAGCGGCTATGGATGGAACACAGCGACTTCCAACTACGACGCCGTGCTGATGATTTTCGACACCAACGGTGTGCCTTACACGCCCAGTGTCGAACAGACGCTCATCACCGAAGGCACCGTTTCCTTCACCGACATCGACCTGCAGGATGGCCACACCGTCACCGTCACCCCCGACGCCGGCAACACCCTCAACGGCACCCTGACCGCCAGCATCACTCAGCCCTCAACAGGCGGATTCATCGGCGAGGTTAAGTGGGAATACGCCGTAGACAACACGACAGCCACGGCAATAGGCGAAGGCTACGTCAACGAGCATTTCATTCTGACCTTAGACGATGGCCAGGGGGGCACCTTCAGCCAGGACATCACGGTGACGGTATACGGTCTCAATGCCATCCTGGGAACGGCCGCAGACGACAACCTGTTCGGTACATCCGGCAACGACATCCTCGTTGGAGGCCTGGGGTCGGATACCCTCACCGGTAATGGTGGGAACGACGTTTTCAAATGGTCGGCCGAAGATGTCAATCCCAACGACCCGCTGGTCATAGACGATGTTCTCGACTTTGGCGCCAATGATGTGATCGACCTGTCAGGGCTTCTGACCACCGAAAACCTCTCGCACCTTTCAGTCACTCAGTCCAACGGTGACACGCACATCCACTTGAGCGACGGGACGAGCGAAATTCAACGCATGGTGTTGCATGGGTATGTGGCCGAAACCCCAGAAGCCATACTGGCCAGCCTTCAGACCACGGATCTGTATAAAGGCATTTGACTACAGGGCGCCGGGGGCCCACAAACGACCAAGCCCGACGCAGGGCCGGGCTTGGTCGTTGATTTATATGGGGTGGCTGATGGGACTCGAACCCACGACAACAGGAATCACAATCTCATTAAATATGTATTTCCCTGTATTGAGCTTTGTTGCTAGAATCCATATAAATCAATGGTCTAGCTCAATTTTTTGAGCTTCGGTGTTGATTGAGATTCGTCAAAAATGGTGGTTTTTGGCTACACCATGGCTACACAGACCCGCCGTGTAGCCAAACCGACCGGAGCAACGACCGATGGCACGACCGAAGAAAACCGAAGCGCCCGACACCTCCCAGGCCATTGAACTGACCGCTGGCGCAATCGAGCGACTGACTTGCCCGACCGACCGAAAGACACAAGGATTCCTGCGCGACACGAAGGTGCCTGGCCTGAGGGTGCGTGTGACGAACACCGGAGCCAAATCTTTTGTGTACGAGGCCAAGCTGAACCGGCAGACCATCCGGCGCACCATTGGTGATGTAAGAACCTGGAGCATCGAGCAGGCCCGCACCGAAGCCCGCCGCCTGTCTGTGCTGTTGGACAACGGGCAAGACCCGCGAGAGCTTGAGCGCCAGCAACAGGCCGAACGTGAAGCCAAGCGCCAGCAAACACAAGCCCAAGCCGTGAGGGTGAGCGATGCATGGGCTGTTTACCTGGAGGAACGCCGCCCGCACTGGGGCGACCTGCACTATCAGAGCCACATCGACAAGGCCAGCCCAGGCGGACAGCCATCCAAGCGCCGAGGCATGACCGACAAGCTGACCCGGCCGGGGCCACTGGCGAGCCTGATGCCGCTGCCGCTGAAAAGCCTGGACACCCCGACTATCGATGCATGGGCCGCCCGCGAGGGCAAGACCCGCCCCACATCCGCCCGGCTGGCATGGCGACTGCTATCGGTTTTCCTGAACTGGTGCGCAGAGCATCCGCAGCTTGCCACCGTGGTGCCCGACCGCAACCCCGCAAAAAGCCGCAAGGCCCGCGAATCACTGGGAAAGGCCACAGTTAAGGATGACGTGCTTACCCGCGAACAACTGCCCACCTGGTTCGCCGCTGTTCGCCAGATTGGCAACCCCACCATTTCCGCTGCCCTGCAAGTCATGCTGCTGACCGGGGCCAGACCCGGCGAGGTGCTGACGCTGCGCTGGGAGGATGTGAACACACAATGGCGTGGTCTGACCATCCGCGACAAGGTGGAGGGTGAGCGCACCATCCCACTGACGCCCTATGTTCAACACCTTCTGAATGCCCTGCCCCATCGCAACGGTTGGGTGTTCGCCAGTGCCCGGCCCCTAAAAATGGACGCGCACAACGTCAATCGCCGTAGCCTAAAGGCGGCCAAGCGTGGTACTGATGCCCCGGTGGGGGATGTGCAGGAAACCAGCGAAACCGGCCACATCACCAAACCCAATACACCCCATGCCACCGCGTGTCGTGTGGTTGGTCTGGAAGGGCTGACTCTGCATGGCCTGCGCCGCTCGTTTTCGAGCCTGACCGAATGGCTAGAAATCCCAGCCGGTGTTGTAGCCCAGATTCAAGGTCACAAACCCAGCGCAACTGCAGAGAAGCACTACAAGCGCCGCCCACTAGACCTGCTGCGCGTACACCATGAGCGCATCGAGGCGTGGATTCTGGAGCAGGCCGGGGTGCAGTTCGACGCGAAGGCCGAACCAGGCAAATTGCGCGTGGTGGCTTAAATATCGCAAAAAGGCTATGATGTGAGCACTTGGACGGTGACACTGCACCCGCAGGCCGAAACCGAACTGCTGGCGCTGCCTGCTGATATGCAGGCCCGATTCCTTCGCATAGCTGACATGCTGGAGGAGTTTGGCCCGCAGCGTGTGGGGTTACCCCATATCCGACCGCTTGAACGCAAGCTGTGGGAAATGAGGGTGCACGGCCGCGACGGCATTGCCCGAGCTGTGTATGTTGCTGTTCACAACCGCCGCCTGCTGGTGCTGCATGTGTTCGTCAAGAAAACACAGACTACCCCGCGAAGCGCGATTGAAACCGCCTTGAAACGATTGGAGTCTTGACCATGAAAACGCTCAAAGCACTGAAAGCGGAGATGCTGGCGAGCCCTGCAGTCAAAGCCGAATACGATGCCCTGGCCGATGAATTCGAGATGGCGCACGAACTGGTTGCGGCCCGCGCCCGTGCTGGTCTGACGCAAGCTGATGTGGCCGCCCGGATGGGCACTACACAAAGCGTCATTGCTCGACTGGAAGGCGGTAAACGCCAGCCATCCATGCGCACCGTGCAGCGTTATGCACAGGCCATTGGCTGTCGTGCCGTGGTGCGGCTGGAGCATGCTTGAGCACTTGAGCTTTCGCCCCAGTCAGTCCGGCCTGACGCAAAGCCAGATCTCCCGCTGGCCTGCTGGGGTTCCCGATGCGGGAGCTTGCACTCTGGAGGGCACAAACATGGCACAGACTTACACTAAAACTGACTTGGGCGTTTTGGTGGCTGGTGAATGGGCATTGGTCGAGGGGCGAGGTGCTGAATGCAAGCTAGGCGAGGGAGTGGTAGCGACGCTTCGTGAGTCCCCCGATCCCGTTTGGAATCACCCGCACGATGTGACGCTGCCGTTCCCCTTCACCCTGGAGCAATTCAGGGCGTTTTGTGCTTGGCACCCGACGTTTGAATGGGAAGCCATTGAAAGCCAGTTCACCAACGATGATGGTTCGCTGGACGAGATTGCGCTGGGTGAGTTGGAGAAGCGTGGAACCGCTGCCGCCGAACTGGTTCGAAGATTCTTGACAGGCGATACGGACGCGCCTGAGGCCACAGCCCAACAGGGCGTGCCAAAACGCAACGAGGTGGAGTCCGCATGCGCGAACGTTGAAACGGTCAACAGTGCGCTGAGCAATATAGTGTGGACACCAAAAAGACTGGCAGAGGTAGCCGCGTTCCGTGAGCGACATGGCACAAGAAAAGCCGCTCAGCATTTCGGTGTTTCAGAGCAGTTGATTCGGCGGAAACTGCCTAAAAAACCCTCTCCACCAAGGGGCTATAGCGTCTTTGTGCATCGCACAAAGTAGGTGCCAAGTGTTGCGGGGGAGTTGAGTCTCCCAGTCTGAATTCCGCATGAAATAAGGCTTTGCGCCCCGCAACGGGGTTGCGCCTTTGACCGCAACGGGGGTTGCGCCCAAATAGTCCATAGCCATGTTCAACAAACCGCGAGGTTTTCAACATGGCTGCAAAGACCATTCAACCCGTTCCACTGGTGCATGAGGCTCGTGCCGCACTACCCACACCAGAGGCAGCCTTCCATCTGAATCGGGCGCAACAAACGCTCAGATTGTGGGCGATGAGGGAGGACGGGCCCATCCGACCCTTACGAATCAACGGCCGGCTTGCCTGGCCCGTGGCTGAAATTAAGCGCGTTCTGGGGGTGTCGTAATGAATGACATCGACGCTCACGCAGAACATCGTCACGGTAAAGCCTTTGAAACACTGCGGGCGGCCTTCGCTCTGCGAGGCCACTCCCTGCACCGAACCGACCCCCAGGACGGGCCTGTAACCTACTGGGTCGAACGCTGGGGGCTGGTACGGCACCTTCCCACTCTGCACGACGTGGTGCAGTTCCTGGCGCAGATTGGGGGGCGGCTGTGATCGTGATGACCGACCCCACCGAACAATTCCGTGGTGCGATCCTGGCCGCTGGCCTGAACCCACCGGATGAAATTCACCCAGACGGCACGCTGCACCGATTCCCCGGCAATGGGCGGCGCGGGGACAATTCCGGCTGGTATGTCCTGCACACCGATGGCGTACCGGCTGGGGCTTTCGGCTGCTGGCGCGAAGGGTTTACACAGGACTGGTGCAGCAAGACACCGGACACCATGACCCAGGCCGAACGCGAAGCCCACCGGCAGCGGGTAGCGGCCATGCGCCAGCAACGCGAAGCGGACACGGCAGAGCGCCAGCAACAGGCCGCACAGACAGCGGCAACCCGATGGCAGGTAGCAACTCCGGTCACGGCACACCCCTACCTGACTGCGAAGGGCGTGAACGCCTACGGCTTGAGATTGGAGGGGGAAGGCTTGCTGATCCCCATGCGGGATGCAGCGGGAACCCTACACAGTCTGCAAGTGATCGACCCCGGGGGCGGCAAACGCTTTCAATCTGGCGGACGGGTCAAGGGCTGCTATCACCCCATCGGCAAGCCCGACGGCGTGCTGATCGTGTGCGAGGGCTACGCTACGGGCGCAAGCATCCATGAAGCCACGGGGCACGCGGTAGCGGTTGCCTTCAACGCTGGCAACCTGTTGGAAGTCGCCCAGGCACTGCACGGCAAATACCCGGCATTGAGGCTGATCCTGGCCGCTGATGATGACTGGCGAACCGATGGCAACCCTGGCATGACCAAGGCAAAGGAAGCGGCGCAGGCAGTGGACGGGGGGCTGGCTATTCCCACATTCCCCGCTGACCGACCCGACAAGGCCACCGACTTCAACGATCTGCACCGTTTGTCTGGGCCGCAAGCCGTTCGGGAATGTATAGAGCAAGCTGTAGCCGTGACCGATGAATGGCCAGATCCGCTGCCACTGGGTACCGTCTCCGACCCCATGCCCTACCCGATGGAGGCGCTGCCCAACAAGATCCGGGCAGCCGTGCAGGAGGTGCAGGGCTACGTGCAGGCTCCCATTGAACTGGTGGCAAGTTCGGCCCTGTCTGCCGTTTCCATGGCCGTGCAGGGGCGGTACGACATTCGGAGATTTGACCGACTCGAAGGCCCGGTGTCCCTGTTCCTGCTGACGCTGGCCGACAGTGGGGAGCGCAAGACGACCCTGGATGGTTTCTTCACGAAAGCCCTGCGCGACTACCAGGACGAGCAGAAGGAACTGGCCAAGCCGGCTCTGGCCGATTACCGCGCAGCCTTGAGCGCATGGGAAGCCAAGTGCGACGGCATCAAGGCCAAGTTGCGCAAGGAAGCAGGCAAGGCCGCTGACGACAAGACAAGAAGTCTTGAGCAGGACTTAACAGAGCTGGAGCGCAACAGACCACAGCCACCCAAGGTTCCACACCTGATCCACGCCGACAGCACACCGGAGGCGCTGGGGCATTCACTGGCCACAGAATGGCCGACCGCAGGGGTGCTTTCCGCAGAAGCCGGGGCCGTGTTCGGTAGTCACGCCATGGGCAGCGATTCGATCCTGCGGTTCCTGTCCCTGCTCAATCAGTTGTGGGACGGTAGCGCACCAGAGGTGAAGCGCAAGACCACCGAGTCCTACAGTCTGCGCCGTGGACGCTTGACGGTGGGGTTGGCGGTGCAGGAAGTCACCCTGCGCGAATTCTTCCGAAAGAACGGGCAACTGGTTCGGGGCACCGGGTTTCTGGCACGCTTCCTGATCGCCTGGCCCAAATCCACCATCGGCACGCGGCGCATCAAGGACGCACCGCAGGCCTGGCCGGCACTGAATGCATTCAACCGCCGTCTGTCAGAACTGCTGGAGCAGCCCCTGTCATTTGATGACACCGGCACATTGGTGCTGGAAACGCTCACCCTGACACCGCAAGCGACCCAGGCATGGCGGCAGTACCACGACCACATTGAGGCCGAGATGGGGCTGTCCGGTGACCTCTTTAACGTGCGAGACATTGCGGCCAAGTCTGCCGACAATGCGGCCAGGCTGGCCGGTCTGTTCCATATCTTTGAGGGTCACCATGGCGAGGTTGGTCCAGACACCTTCACCCGAGCGGCTGCACTCGCCACATGGCACCTCAACGAGGCACGCCGCTTTGTGGGCGGTATTGCCCTGCCGGAACCAATGCAAGACGCTGAGCGGGTCTGGGGCTGGCTGCTTGCCAACTGCAACGCGACAGGCGGCGAAATAGGGGTGCGTGACATACGCCAGCGCGGCCCTGTGCGTGATTCAGAAAAGCTGGGACGCGCTTTGGATGAACTGATGGAAGCCCATCGCATACGCCGGTCCCAGGTAGGCAAGAAGGCCGTCATTCACCTCAATCCAAAGGCGGTGACGAAATGAATCTGGGCGACCTTTACAAAGCACTGAGAGAGCAGGTTGCTACTGCTACCCCCGCTACGGTTGCTACACATGATGAACCCACCGTAGCAAGCGTAGCCGCTGTAGCTGTAGCAACGAACCAGAATTCCGCGTCAGATGACTGGTGCTGGCCGCATGGTCCGGCGATGAATACCCGAGAGATTGACACCTTCATGGCGCGGCAGAGGCGGATCACTGGCATGGGGGTGAGCGTGACGCAAGCCGAGCGGCTGGCCGACATCTTGGTGAACCGTGATCGTGAAGACGATGACCGGCGACTCTGCCTGGAGTGCACACACCTTCAAGGTTACAAACGCTGGCGCTGTGGGAACTGGAAAGTGGCGATCGTGGGGCGAGATTGGCTGGCGAGTGATTTGGTCCTGACGTTGCAGCGGTGCGATGGCTTTGCAAGCTACGGCAACGAGCCCCATGAAATCCCCCAGGTTCCTCCAAGGTTTTCCGGCCTACTGCACGAGCTTTCCCAGAGACTACCCGGAGGCTTCGCAGATGAATGACACCAGCAATGCTCCAGGAAATCCGGAGCGATTCATCAGGAGCGTGCAATGAGTCAAGATGGAGCAGATGGAGTTGGCGCTACCACCCAGGAGGCACTGCGCAAGCTGTGGCGTCAACACTTCCGGAGTTGCAGAAAACTCTGGGATGCATGGGAGGCATCAGGTTTTGAACGCCCGCCACCGGCCAGCCCCCCGTTCCCGGAGGTGTTGCGCGGCCTCACCTGTGGGGCCACAACCAGGGCTGGCACCCCTTGCAAGCTGACTGCGCTGTACTCCAGCGCCCGGTGCAAATTGCACGGCGGCCTGTCCACCGGACCGAAAACTGCGAAGGGGAAAAAGAAGGCCGCCAAGAACGGCAAAAACCCGAAGCAGAAGCGAACCCCATGAGCGGCTAGTAAATGTTGACATTGGCCGGGCGGTTGGAAACGCTGGCATCTGATTGGTCGTGAGCGCAGCCGTTGCTGCCTGTATTGAAGGTCGACTCTTGAACTTGTGGGTCAAGCGGACGGTCGCCTTTCCGAATTGGTCGTCACTGCCCAGAGTCCGGGCCAGTGCAATCGGCGGTTTCAGGGTGTCATAGACTCAAACCAAAAAGACGAAAGCCGCATATAGCGGCCTTCCATTTGGTGCATCTTTCAGCTTGTTAGCGTCCAGAGCGCATATCCCAATCGTGATAGCAGTTGCAGTATAAATCAGTCAAAGCAAATTTGACAAGGGAGGCACAGCATGGCTCGGATGCGCTACAGACTCGCACTGGACTTGGGTTCCACTTCACTGGGTTGGGCCATGGTGCGCCTAGATCCGGACGGCAACCCTCATGCCGTGATCAAAACCGGGGTGCGCATCTTTTCCGATGGACGAAATCCGAAAGACGGCTCTTCGTTGGCAGAGACCCGCCGTGCCGCGCGCGCCATGCGCCGTCGACGTGACCGCTTGCTCAAACGCAAGGCGCGCATGATGCGCACCCTACAGTTTCACGGCTTCTTTCCGGCCGATGAACAGGCACGCAAAGCATTGGAATTGCTCACACCAGCGCGATCCTGGGAAGAAATGACCTCTTCGGTCCGGCTTGGCAGGGTTTTGACGAGGCCCTCCAAGACGCCATCGTGATGCAGTTGCTCACGGAAGAAGACGAGAATCGGCTAGTGCGCTGGCTACAGGAACATACTGGCGTGGACGAAGGGCGTGCCGAGACCATAGCCAATGCCGCCCTGCCCGAAGGCTACGGCAGCCTGAGTGCCAAGGCATTGGGGCGCATCCTGCCAACGCTTCGGGCCGATGTAATTACCTACGACAAAGCCGTTCTGGCTGCAGGTTTTGACCACCACAGCAATATCAGCCATTCGGCCACCGGAGAAATTCTTCCCGCTTTGCCCTTCTACGGAGAATACCTACAACGCCATGTGGGGTTTGGCAGCGGCAAACCAGAAGATCCCCCGGAAAAGCGCTTTGGCAAGATCGCCAACCCTACCGTGCACATCGGCTTGAACCAGGTTCGCACCGTGGTCAACGCCTTGATCCAACGTTACGGTCATCCCAGTGAAGTCATTGTGGAAGTGGCGCGCGATCTGAAACAAAGCCGGGAACAGCGCAAGGAAGATCACGAACGCCAGGCCAAGAACCAGAAACGCAACGAACGCCTGCGCGCCGAGGCTGCAGCAGTATTGGAGTGCTCACCGGAACGGGTGCGACAGGCCGACATCCAGAAACTGATCCTCTGGGAAGAGCTCAGCTTCGATCCGGCCGACCGGCGTTGCCCCTATAGCGGCGTGCAGATCAGCAAGAACATGGTCCTGGGTGATCAGGTGGAAATCGAGCACATACTGCCCTTTTCGCAGACACTGGACGACAGCCTGAACAACAAGACTGTGGCGATGCGGCAGGCCAATCGCATCAAGGGCAACCGCTCGCCGTGGGAGGCCCGGTCAGACTTCGCTGCGCAAGGTTGGGACTATGGCGCCATCTTGTCGCGCGCCGAGCAGATGCCCAGAAACAAGCGTTATCGCTTCGGCGAGGACGGCATGCAAAAGTGGCTGCGCGAAGACAAGGATTTCCTTGCCCGTGCCCTCAACGACACACGCTACCTAAGCCGGGTGGCCCGTGAATACCTAAGCCTGATCTGCCCGCAGGGCACCCGGGTGATTCCTGGCCAGATGACGGCTATGCTGCGGGGTAAGTTCGGACTCAACGACATTCTAGGCTTAGACGGAGAAAAGAACCGCAATGATCACCGCCATCATGCGGTAGACGCCTGCGTCATTGCCGTCACGGATCAAGGCATGTTGCAGCGTTTCGCGCAAGCCAGCGCCAGTGCGCGCGAGCGGCAACTCAACCGGCTGGTCGAAGAGATGCCGCTACCGTGGCCCAACTACCGGGATCATGTGGCGCGTGCGGTCAACCACATCTGGGTCAGCCACAAGCCGGACCATGGTCATGAAGGTGCCATGCACAACGATACGGCCTATGCCCTGTTGGGTGGCGGCATGGTGAGCGTGCACAAGATTGTGGAAGGGGTTCGTCAGCGCGAGATCAGCACTCTCAAGGTAATTGAATTTGCTGACGCGAAAGCCATCGCGCGGCATGGTCAGTTGCCCAATGGTCAATCACGCCCCTACAAAGGCTACAAGGGGGATAGCAACTACTGTATCGAGATTGTCCGCAATGACAAGGGAAAGTGGGAAGGCGAGGTCATTTCCACCTTTGATGCGTATCGGTTGGTGCGCCAGCATGGTGTGGCGCGGTTGCGGCATCCGAGTTTGAGTGTCAGTGGGAAACCGCTGGTCATGCGTTTGATGCTTAATGACGCTGTTCGTTTGGAAGTCGATGGGGTTTTACGAACGATGCGTGTTGTCAAACTCAGTGGAAATGGTCAAGTATTCATGTGCGATACCCATGAAGCAAATGTCGATTCCCGAAATCGGGACAAGACGGATGCGTTTGGGTACACCTCAAAAATGGCAGGCTCTTTTCAGAAGTCCCAAGCTCGCCGCGTCACCATCTCCCCCATCGGTGAACTCAGCGACCCAGGCTTTAAGGAGTAAACCGCATGATCGGCCGCATAGTTGAGGTGGCCGATGACCGGCGCCACCTGTTTGTGCACCGAGGCTTTTTGGTGGTGCAGGATACCGGAGGCGCGTGTAAAGAACTCGGCAAGGTTCCGCTGGACGACATTGCCGCCGTCATCGCCAACGCGCATGGCCTTTCATACACCAACAACCTGCTGGTAGCTCTGTCCGAACGTGGTTCCCCGTTCGTGCTGTGTGCGGCCAACCATAACGCCGTGGGCATGCTGCTACCCGTGGAGGGCAACTTTGAGCAGTCGCGTCGCATCGAGGCACAGATTGCGGCCAGCCTGCCCACGCACAAACGACTGTGGGCGGCGGTGGTTCGCTCCAAACTGGAGCAGCAGGCGGCGGTACTGGAGGCGGTGGGCGCTCCCTCGGCGCCCCTTGCTACTTTGGCGCTCAAGGTCAAAAGCGGTGACCCGGAAAATCTCGAAGCCCAGGGCGCACGGCGCTACTGGAACCTACTGTTCGGCAACGAATTTCGGCGCGATCAGAACGCCTCCGGCCTCAACGGTCTGCTCAACTATGGCTACACAGTGCTTCGGGCAGCCACAGCGCGAGCCGTCATTGCTGCAGGTCTCCACCCGAGCATAGGGCTGCACCACAGTAACGACAACAACGCCATGCGTCTGGTGGACGATGTGATGGAGCCGTTCAGGCCGGTGATCGATCTCAAGGTCTGGCACCTCCAACGCAACCGTGAAGACAGCGTCAACCCCGATACCAAGCGCGTACTGGTGCGCACCCTGTATGACGACATGCAAAGCGAAGCCGGGGTCACACCGGTGTTGGTCTGCATCCAGAAGCTGGCCACCTCGCTGGCGCTGGTGTACCTGGGACAACGCGACAAACTGGAACTGCCCTTGCCCGGTTTGCCACTCGCCTTGGCCCAAGCCTTGCGTGACGAGTAAACCATGAGGCATGGGCCATGCTCACGGGATACCGGCTCATGTGGATGGTGGTGATGTTCGACTTGCCGGTGGTGGAGAGAGCCGAGCGCAAGGCTGCCTCCGATTTTCGTAACGCGCTGCTCGATATGGGCTTCGAGATGAGCCAGTTTAGTGTGTACATGCGCTTTTGCACCAGCCCCGTTCAGGTTGAAACCTACTGCAAGCGCGTTGAAGCCGCCTTGCCGGAAGGCGGTAAAGTCAATGTCCTGCAATTTACCGACAAACAGTACGAGCGCATTATCAGTTTCCATGGCCAGGCCAAGCAACCGGCTAAGAAAACACCCGACCAGTTCGATCTTTTCTGATTTCAACGATGATTTTTCGGCGCCAGAATGCGAAAAACCCCCTGAAACATCAAGGGGTTATCGCCGTCATAGTCTAGACGATTGGGATATGCGCTCTGGCCGGAACGCACCTACTTGCGACCACCGAGGCGCTCGAAGTCTAGACGATTGGGATATGCGCTCTGGCCGGAACTGGCAGACATCAACGGGCTCTGGCGGTCAGAGTCTAGACGATTGGGATATGCGCTCTGGCCGGAACTTTAAGGGCATGCTCGATGCCGTGCTTGATAGTCTAGACGATTGGGATATGCGCTCTGGCCGGAACTTTACCGATTGGTTCGCTGGCGGCAGGAGTAGTCTAGACGATTGGGATATGCGCTCTGGCCGGAACTACGGGCAACCGGTCATTTCAATCGAAACGAGTCTAGACGATTGGGATATGCGCTCTGGCCGGAACTCATGGGCCCGCAGAGTGAAGGTGATTGTTAGTCTAGACGATTGGGATATGCGCTCTGGCCGGAACTAAAAGGGGGCCGTCATGGACTGGTCAGAAAGTCTAGACGATTGGGATATGCGCTCTGGCCGGAACTCGACGCCAACACCATCCGCGCCGTGCGCGAGTCTAGACGATTGGGATATGCGCTCTGGCCGGAACAGGGCCATAGTCAAGCCGCCGCTTTGGTGTAGTCTAGACGATTGGGATATGCGCTCTGGCCGGAACCGCTTCCTACGTGTTCATAATGGGCCGTTTAGTCTAGACGATTGGGATATGCGCTCTGGCCGGAACTGGAACTGCCGCCGCGTGGCCGGTCTCATCAGTCTAGACGATTGGGATATGCGCTCTGGCCGGAACTCCCTTATCTCGCGCAGCCGCTGCCGTTCAAGTCTAGACGATTGGGATATGCGCTCTGGCCGGAACTCCGGCACGCTGCGGGCCTCACCCGCAAGAAGTCTAGACGATTGGGATATGCGCTCTGGCCGGAACTCGACCCTCGCGGCCCACTCGCGCCGGAGTAGTCTAGACGATTGGGATATGCGCTCTGGCCGGAACGCGTGTGTGCCACGGCCGGCGCGGCACGCAAGTCTAGACGATTGGGATATGCGCTCTGGCCGGAACGATGAAACGCTGACGCCGCCCGACATTGCAGTCTAGACGATTGGGATATGCGCTCTGGCCGGAACTTTCGCAACGATGGAGCGAGGCCGACAAGAAGTCTAGACGATTGGGAT